>ENA-ORSS01000688-ORSS01000688.1-human-gut-metagenome-genome-assembly--contig:-NODE-688-length-39963-cov-3.088203_pt1 | contig 39963 bp, 53 predicted proteins | sample MGYA00241899_ERZ509162 | MGnify/ENA primary metagenome ERZ509162 (study PRJEB26280, sample SAMEA2338641) | human gut metagenome | biome: human gut; feature: human-associated habitat; material: faeces... | reverse complement strand
AAAAGCCGTTTCTGTCCGAGAACGCTTTCGGGGATCGTGAGCTTTTCGTATTCCTCTTTCTCACTGAGCAGACTTTTCAGAAGATACACGCGCCTTTCGTCCTGGGTCACGGGAGACCTCCTTCTCGTTTGCGGCTCCGGCTGTTGGAAGATCCGGTCCTTTGGAATGACGGTATTCCATTCGGACGGGTAAAAGCAAGCGGGGAGAAACTGTCGGTCACATGCCGTTCCCAGCCATCAGCAGCCAGCGCCGCCTAACACTTTTCTGACTTCATTCCTACAGATGTCGGCGTCCCTCTGCAGTATCTCCCACGCCCCGGCCAGCCGCCATTAGTCATGAAAGGGATGGCCGTTTTTCCCTGCCAGTCCCGTCTGTGCAGAAAGGTGCACACCGCCGGAGACTTTGGAACATCCAGGCCGGGGCGCCAGCGGCGGCGGAGCTGAAGCCTCTGACGTTCACACCGATCTCCCTGATATCCATGCATGAGGCCTTCCTGCATCTAAAGGAGCCCCTACTCCGCGGCTTCGCCGCAGGTGTCTTTATAAGCTCCTAAGGTATCAACGACCTCTACTCACATATTTAATTTGTATTTTAAGATATTATCGGTTTCAGCAAAACCTTAAAGTACAATAAGAAAATACATATATGGTGACATTTTATTTCCCCCTGTAGAAACCGAACTTTTCCCGCACAGAAAGAAAAATTCCTTCCCTAGGCGACCCCTGAAATTTTCAGGGAACACCGCACTGATACGGCTCATCAAATTGCTGAGCCATGTCGGAGTGTTTACACCAACCCCCTGCACCTGAAATGAAAACTCACATGTCACCGACACATTTTCATATGTTTAATTTATATTTTAAGATATTGTTTATTTTCGCAAAATCTTAAAGTATGATGATGCCATCATATATAAACATCTGTGGACAGGCTGATGATATCCTCAATTATTTCAACAGTCAGGAGACGATTCTGTGATTATCAGAGAGCACTACCTGAAACAGATCAGACCTTTTTACGAAAGCGACCTGATCAAAATCATTACCGGTATACGCCGGTGCGGGAAATCCGTCATTTTAAAGCAGGTATTGAATGAGCTTGAAGCCGCCGGAAAAAAGTGCCTTTTCTTGGACTTTGACCAGAGGCCTGTCCGGGCAAATATTCCGGATGCGGACGCCCTCATTTCCTATGTGAATGCTTATCTGTCCAAAGAAAAACTCTACGTTTTTCTGGACGAAGTCCAAAACGTCGAAGGTTGGAACGAAGCCGCAAGGACGCTCAGGCTCTATAACGCGTCTTTATTCATAACGGGGAGCAATTCCAAACTGCTTTCCCGTGAATTTACGAAAGAACTGTCAGGACGCTACGTTTCCTTCCGCATAAGGCCTTTCGTATACCGGGAGGCCAAAGAATATGCTGACCAGCTGGGCCGCCGTTTTGAGCTCATTGATTACCTGGTCTGGGGCGGATTCCCGGCTGCGTTGGAGCTGCAGGATGAAGAATCCATGAGACGCTACCTGAACGACTTGAACAACACCATCATCTACAACGATCTGGAAAACCGATACAATATTCGAAAAAAAGATGTATTTGAGCGAATCGCCGATTACACTCTTGTCTACAATGCCAGGATTTTCAGTGCAAAATCCATTTCAGATTATATGAAGGGGCAGAATATTTCTATTTCCGTCCCGACGGTAATCAAGTATCTCGGATATCTGAAAGAGGCATATGTCATCGAAGGAATCCCCCTTTACTCTCCTAAGGCCAAGGCAAAACTCAATTACTACTATAAGCTTTATGATGAAGATGTTTCTCTGAACAGCATCCGAATATCAGGAAGCCGGTACGACCTTACACACAATCTGGAAAATATCGTTTTGAATGAATTGCTCTATCTGGGGTATGAAGTGAGTGTATACAGCAATAAAGGCCGGGAGATCGATTTCAGAGCTGTCAGAGACGGTAAGCAGTACCTGGTACAGGTTGCATATAGTGTAGCAGAAGACAAAGCCTACGACAGAGAGTTCTCCGCATTTGCAGGCATTGATAACACAGTGAAAAAGATCATTATCACAAACGATGATATCGACTATTCAACCAGCACCGTCTATCATTACAAACTTCGGGATTTTCTTCTTATGAATGAATTATAGAAATACACGGAATGAAGAAGGAGAGAGGTGAATTTTCATTCCAAATACAGTATCTCTGGTAGAGTCTATATAGTGGTGTCAATTCCCACGGGAAAAAATTGAGTCAGGGGAACGCCTTCGGTGTCTGGATTGCTCAAAACCGCCAAAACCGAAAGGAGAACACCATGGCTCAGTTCATCCTAAACGTGGAACCCTATGAAATTCTACGAGCATTTACGACAGGAGCTAAAAGGAAGAATTCCGTCTGCTGCTCCGAAAGGGGCTCAAAGCCATACCTGACGGAGAGTCCCCAAAGTAGCCCGGAGCAAAGCGGTATGGGCATACAGGAGAGCGCGCTGACAGCCGTAACGACGTGCGGCGCATGAGCCAGGCAGATTACCCCTGATGTCCCCAGACACCGGAACCAGCCATCAGCAGTCAGCGCCGTCCAAAATTTTTCTGACCTTATCCACCCATCTGTCGACGTCCTTCTGCGGCGTCTCCATGCGGCTGCCGCCAGTGGAGTCAAACTGCACCTGCATGGGCAGAATGCAGCGCGCTCCGGCGCAGGCCTTTTCCATGTCTTTGATGACATGCCCCGGCCAGCCGCCATTGGTCATGAATGGGATGATCGTCTTTCCCTGCCAGTCCTGGCTGTGCAGGAAGGTGCGCACAGCCGGAGCCATGGTGAACCACCATGTCGGGGTACCAACGGCGATGAGGTCGAAGTCACTGATGTTCACACCGATCTCCCTGATGTCAGGCATGAATCCCTTTTGCACTTCAAGCCGCCCCTGCTCCACGACCTCATCGTAGGTGCCCTTGTAGGGCTCCACTGTATCAATGGACACGCACTTCGCGCCTGTTCCCTGCGCCAGACACTCCGCAATCCGCTTTGTGTTGCCATGGGACCACGAGTAGTACACTATCAGCATCTTTTTCATTTTTGTCTCCCTGAATCTGTTTTACCTTACCGCTGCCGGAATGCCACGCGGCATCAGGAACGGCAGTCCTGCCGAGGGGAGCGTTCCACTGTCAGCCTTTACGGGTGACCGAAGAGACGCACAGGATTCGCCAGGCGCCCGGTTTTTAGAAAAGGGGCGGCACGGGAGTCAAGTACGTGAAGTTCGTGCTGCCAGCCGGCCATTTTTGGGGATTTTCTGAGAGAATCGGGTACGTTTTCCACAGTGAACGACATCCCGGGAAAAACTGCTGCCTCCTGCTGCCCCGGAAAACCCGCAGGTAAATCTGGCAGAGCGGCGGAAAACAGCTCTCCAGAATGCCATATTGTTATTTTTATTATTTCATCTACACTTTGCCCAAAATGATCATCAGTACAGGAATCCGTCCATGCTCATCGTCAAATCGCTGCTCTATTTTCTGCTTGCCGGCCTCTGCGAAATCGGGGGCGGCTATCTCATGTGGCTCTGGCTCCGCGAAGGGCGCAGCCTGCTCTTCGGTCTCTCCGGCGCCGCCATCCTCATCGTTTACGGCATCGTCCCCACTCTGCAGCCGGAAGGAAACTTTGGGCGCGTTTACGCCGCGTACGGAGGAATTTTCATTGCGCTCTCCATTCTCTGGGGCTGGCTCATCGACAATGTGCAGCCTGACCGCTTCGACATCATTGGCGGCATCGTCGCGCTCACCGGCGTGGCCATTATCATGTACGCGCCGCGCTGACGGTTTCGCGGCCGGAACATTCCATCCATACGGAACAGCGCCTCAACCGGAAGCCTTCATACTCTGCCGCGCAGAATAAAAGGATACCGCCTTCTTAGCGGGCCGCGGCGGGGACAGGACTTTTGTTTTGTGGCAGAATTGTGGAAGATATGCCCGACAGAAACCCCTTCCCCGTAAAAGGACAGCGCCATGAGCAAAACAGTCTTTCTTGATAGCGGATCAGCTTCGATACAGCACCTCTGCCGGAAGGATAAGCGCTTCGCCAAACTGTTCTCGATGATCGGCCCCATCTCGTACACAACATATGAAGGCGGGTACGCTTTCCTTGTGCATGAGGTCATCGAACAGATGATTTCGACCAGGGCGGCCGCGAAAATCTATGCCAGACTGGAAGCTCTCTGCGGCGGTTCCGTGACAGTGGAAAGGATCAGCGCGCTTTCCGACAGCCAGATCAGAAGCATCGGATCATCCGGGAGGAAGGTTCAGACCATACGCTGCCTGACCGAAACCGTCAGGGATGGAACGCTCGACCCCGCGGCTCTTTCTGCCCTCCCTGATGACGCCGTTATGACAAAACTCTCGTCCCTTCATGGTATCGGCGATTGGACAGCCAAGATGTATCTCATCTTCGTCCTCGACCGTCAGGACATCCTGCCGTTTGAGGACGTCGCTTTTCTGCAGAGCTACAAATGGCTCTACAAAACCGGGGATACGGGCCCGAAAGCCATCCGCGCGAAATGCAGGAAGTGGAAACCTTACTCTTCCATAGCCGCGCGGTACCTGTACCGGGCTCTGGACTGCGGGCTGACCAGAGAAGAGTTCCATCTCTTCAAATAGCGGGAAACATGGCGTTCATACTCCGGACATTTACTCCGGATCCGTAAAATCAAAGGGAAGCCCGGCATCAGGCTTTTCGGCCCCGGCCATGCAGTGCATTCCCTCCTGACGGCAGGATTTTTCGCGGTAAAAAGCCCGCTCTTCACCGGAACCCGTCAGGAGAGCCGGGTAACGCTACCATCGGGAACTCTGCCTCACGGCTGGAAGTGCTTCTTCCGTTCTTCACCTGTGATGCCGGCATCGCTCATCCTGAGCTCCGGTCAGCCGGAGGCGGGGATGAGTCCACCGGGATCCGCGCTGCGCCCCTGCCCTTTCCTGCCGGATCGGAAAGCGATGATTTCCGGACCACAAGCCGCAGGAAGATATGGGGCGGACGTGACGTGGATCACGCTCCCGGGGAAAAGACAGATGAATCCGGCTGTACTCCCGGCAGAAGTGCTTATCCTTGGGGTGTGGGGCAGTACAGGTCAGCGTGGTGACAGCTCCCGCACATAAGAAGAATCCAGCTAACAGCGCAAAGCGTGATTGGAGAAAGCCATGAGAACAGAGGCAGGAAGAGTCATCCGAATCGCGGAAGAAAATCAGCCGGTGCCCGGCTGTACTATCTCGGAACAGATTTTTCAGGACGACGAGAAGTCATTTTCTGTTTTCTCCATGGCCGGAGGAACAAGCATCAGCGCCGAAATATACACGTATCATAAGCTCCTGACCGTTTATTCCGGAAGCATGGACGTTTTCACTTCTGACGGGATGTCCCGGAGAGTGAACGCTGGGGAGAGCCTGATATCGCCCACCAATGTCCCTGTGGGCATGAAGACGGATACAGGATGCGTTTACACGGAAACAGGATTTCCAAAGGAGACCACTATGAACCAGATTCTCAGGGCCGGCGACGTATTCAAGCTCAAGGATCTCCTGCCCTACCAGGAAGGCAGAATCGTCAACATGGATCTTATCCACGAAAAGAACCTCAAGTTTGTCATCATGAGTTTCGATGAGGGCACCGGACTCTCAGAGCACGCCGCGCCCGGCGAAGCGCTTGTCTTCGCGCTGGATGGCGAAGCCATCATCGGCTACGAGGGAAAGGAACACCACATCAGGGCCGGCGAGACCTTCAAGTTTGATAAGGCGGGGCGGCACTCCGTGAAGGCCGTCGGCAGGTTCAAGATGGCTCTGCTCCTCGTGCTGGAATAGTTTTTTTCACATATATCATCATTTTCAGAATGCGGCGGGGTTTGTAAACCTGCCGCATTCTGCGTTTCCCTGACTAAGCCACAAGCGGCTAATCCGGAGGTGCACCGGAAAATTCTTCTGCCCGCTTCGCAAAAAATCCCGTAAAAAACTGTTCGTCCCGGGCGGTCATCACCCGTTTCCTTCCGAAAGGCAATCTACCCACTAATCAGGACCTTACTGCCGGCGCCGCATCATGTTAGACAACAAGTTTCAACGTTACGGCTGGCATGGCGGGCGGCTTCGTCCGTAGGGTTGTTGCTTAACGGTCTATCCCGGCTTGTGCCCACCCATCAATGCTGCAGTGGGAAATTTTCGTGAGGCTGAATCCTGTTTGAGCTTGGAGATGCTGATTTCCCGGTTCAGGGGGCCCTGCAAAAACTCAAGCACTTCTTTCAGCGTGCCAAAAGAGCATTCCCTTGCCAAAAGACACCCCTTTCCCTCGGTATTCGTCATTTTTTTGACGATACGTATTGTTATATAACAGATTCTTTAAATGGTAGTTCGCTACGGCTTACTGCCTAGTAGACCAGATTCAAAAACATGATCTCAGCTGATTCCCGGGTCAGCGTGTTTCCGTGCCTCCAGTTGTCCAGAAAGGCCCCCAACAAGCAAAGAGTCCAGGCCTGTCTGGGAATCCGATTTATTTGGGGTTCACATTTTTTATTTTTTGTTTTCAGTCTCTTGTTTATTTATCCTTGGAGTTATAATTGTTGATATAATATTAGGGGCTAACACTGCCATAGCAATCATCCCGGCTGTTTTTATATATCCATTCCATGCCATAAAGACAGAAACAGCCAAGCCAACAATAATGCAACATAGGCCAAACCACTGTCCCCTTGTGTAATAACATATTCGCGTTCCGAGGCTTTTGGAAGAGATTTTACCGCTTCAGTCTGGCTCTGTAATAAGTTTACTGATGCTTGCTGTTTAGCGATGAACAGTTCATACATAGAATGAGTAAGCTTAGAATTATACTTTTCTAAACGTTCAAAAGTATCCTTAGAACCAATCATTACAACAAGTGGGTCAGTGCTTGTTATTCCTGTTTGTTGTATGTGCTGCTGTTCGTGTAAAAAAATTTGTTTTTGTTGCTGATCCGTTGGCTGAAGATGCGGCGAAACAGAAGGATCGCCGTGTGAAAGCAGATTATTTAGCTTATCTCTATATTCTTTTTTTGCATGTCGAATGCAAATTCCCTGTTATTTTTCTTTTTATCAGTCATGAATAAATGCTTCTATTTGCCTGCTTATCGCATTGATTCTTGCGATTCCTTCGTAGCCATAAATATCGCTGAGGCTCCGTAATCCACGGGTAAAGCTTTCTTTCAGAATAACAGGCTGAGGGATGACGACGGGACTTTTTTCTTTTGCAGGATATGGGAGCAGGATATCAGTACCTATCCCTTTTATTCGAATAGTATCCATGTCATGCCTCTTTTCAGTACGATATCGCTAATAATGGACGTGCCCCATAGGACACAGCTCCGAGAGATGTGAAGCCTGTCGATTATTTACAGGGTGGCGCGAGAGATATCAACTCGGTAGAGCCCATATAGTGGTGTAAATTCCCGTGGCAGAAAGTTGAGCCATGGGAACGCCTTCGGCATATTTGGAATTGCTCAACCACCAAAACCGAAAGGAGAACACCATGGCTCAGCTCATCCTTAACTTAGAACCCGATGAAATTCTACGGGCATTTACGATAGGGGCTAAAAATGAAGGATTCGTCTGCTGCTCCAAAAAGGGCTTAATGCCATGCCCGGCAGGGAGTCCTCATGAGACGAAGTCTCATGCGCGGACAGAATTCTTAGTTACCAGAAACCAAAGTAAAATCCGGACTGTGGGTGCGCGAAAGCCTCCCATAATGGCCGGATTTCAGGCTGGGGAAAACTTGACCGGGCGAGTCCCCCAAAAAATATGTGAAAAACTCTGGGCGTTATTGTCTCCATTGTTGTAATGGGGTTCCAGGGAGGAACTCCCTAATTTCCAAAGGAACAGTATGGGGATTCCGGAGATCAGATACGAACCTCCGGCTTCCTCTTCATGGCCGTGAGGAAGCTCACCTGGGTCAGCGGAGCGTAAGACCGCACCGGCCTCCATCCCGCTGGCTCACCAGTGGCAGAAAAATTCTGGTTATGGTAGCCGACAGAAAAGAACCGCAGGCTGAAGGTGGATTATGAAGAAAATCACGGCCCTTCTCTACGATGACTTTACCGCCCTGGATCTTTTCGGGCCTCTTGAAGCGCTGAGCCGGCTGCCGGATCATGAAGTCCGCTACACGTCCCTGGATGGCGGTGCCGTGACAAACCATACCGGCCTCAGCGTCAGCACTGAAAAAGTATCCCAGGACGCGCACAGCGACATCCTTCTTTTGCCCGGAGGCTTCGGGAGCCGGAAGATGGTGAACGACAGAGTATTCCTGCAGACGCTGCGCACTATGTCCGCTCACGCAGACTTCGTCCTCTCCGTATGCACGGGTTCTGCCCTGCTTGCCAGGGCAGGCGTGCTGGAAGGCAGAAAGGCCACCGGAAACAAAAAATCCTTTGACTGGACCGTTTCCATGGGACCCCGCACTGAATGGGTGCGGGAAGCCCGCTGGGTACGCGACGGGAATATCTGCACGGCGGGCGGCGTGGCGGCAGGCATGGACATGGCGCTCGGCTTCATTGCGGATCAGTACGGCACGCAGATGGCCAGGAACATTGCCCGGGGGATGGAATACCGCTGGGGAGAAGATCCATCAGACGGCCTGAGCGGGTTCTGAGAACACTGGGGAAGCCCGGACAGAAGGCAAAACACGGATCCTTCATTCCATAACCCCATGCATGGGCTGGAACGGATTCAGCGTGACCCCCGCGGCAGAAGTATTGCCCTTTCCCCCTCCATTTGCACCTTTGCCGGCAATTTAGTATGGGAGCCACCGGTACCACTATACCGCGGGTGTCAGTACACTTCCGCGGCAGAGCGGCGCGCCAGCAGTGAAAGAGGCAAGTCTGTTGGCTTCCTGCGCGCCGTCTCTGATGCATCCGGAGATCCCCTATGAAAATTCTCGTTTTGTGCGGCAGTGCCAGAAAGCACGGCAACTCCAACACCCTGGCCGATTCCTTTATCCGGGGCGCTGAGGAAGCAGGGCATGAAGTCTCCCGCCTTGACTGCTCCAGGCTCGATGTTCACCAGTGCCTCGGCTGCTGGAAATGCGGCATGAATGGCCCCTGCGTGCAGAAAGACGATTTCGAAAAGGTCCGCGAACTGATTCTTCCGGCGGACGCCGTTGTTTTCGTGTCGCCCATGTACTATTTCGCCATCGCGGCCAAACTGAAAATCGTGATCGAACGGTTCTTTGCCATTAACACGCCCATCACGGGAAACAAGAAAGCCTGCCTCATCATGACCTACAACCAGACGTCTCCCCATTACGCGGAACCGGTGCTCTCGCAGTACAGGGTAACGCTTGAGTTTCTCAGGTGGCAGGATGCCGGCACGCTCATCTGCGGCGGACTTGGCCAGGCGGGCGCTGTCAAAGGCACACCTTACATCGAGCAGGCGTATAACCTCGGCAGGGTGATAGTTTAACAAATAAAATCAATAAGTTAGAAGCTAACCTGCACCAATTCATGGTGCAGACCGGAGAGACCGCCGCACAGCCCCCTGGAATAATACCAGGGGGTTTTAAAATTATCTGCGTCAGCCCCTTGTCGGAAAAAGCATTTTCCACGATATTGAGAAAGCTTTTTCAACAAGGGGGCGCACATGACAGATCTGCAAAGATGGCGAGAAGAATTGATTGTGAATCTGGAAGGGGGCAATGCCGACAAACATGAGATAGATGCGGCCGTCCTTGGAAGATCGTTGCAGTCTTTGTCCTCCTTTGTAACGAAGACAAGCAACATAGTGTATGGGAAGGATTGTAATGTAAATGTAAAAATCAAGGGATCTTTCCGCGAAGGTTCGTTTGATTACACTATTGTAATGGATTTTTTTGTAGGTATTGTTCCTATATTTCATGATATTTCAAAAGTAATATTTGGCTATATTGATCTCCTGAAATTCCTAAAAGGTGAAAAACCTCAAAAAATTGAACCTGTAAAACCTCAAAAACAGGAACAGGATCAGGAGCAGAACAATATGAATAACAGCGTAAATGTTACCAATTCAAATGGGGAAACAAGAGTGTTTTCACCTACTATTGTTGCCATGAATAATAGCGGGCCTATAAAAATTTCATTTGATGAAGCTCTTGCTCCTCTTGGAGAAGGAGCGCAAACAATGACTTTCAGGAGTCCATCCGCTTCCTCTTCTGAGGATTCACCGAATGTTTCCCAAGAGTCAGCGTCAATAACCACAGAGGAAAAAAAGAATATGCTGAAACCTGACTCAGAAATAATTTCCTCTGACGATATTCAGCGAACCCTTGAAGTTTTAACGCCGCATATGGATGGGAAACCTAAGGAATGGCGCTTTTATGATCTTGATGACGAAGTAGAATATTATGCAAACATTGAAGATAGTGATTTTCTTGAAAATGTAAGAGAACGAAAATTAATATTTCATTATGGTTCAAAAATTTCAGCTACAGTCAATGTGACTAAAAAACTTGTAAAGGAACGCAAGCGCACAATACGGACTCTGACAAATATAAATATATTACAAGACGAAGATACTGACTGATGAATAGCGAGGTGTAACATGTCAGACTTAGAAATGGACACTCATTTCGTGAATGGGGTAAAAATACAAACATGGAAAACTACAATCTCGAGCGCAAACATCATCGAGGTTGAAGCTGGAACAAATGGGTATCATGGTGGAGACACCGGGCATGGAGGAAGAACATACATCAGGATTGCGGATCAGGGCGGGACTGATATGGAGGCGAAAATACCCAACGATGGCAGGGGCGTTGAGATATGCCTTGGAGGGGACACAGAACTGGGTACGATGATCGAGGCTCTGGAGTTTATCCTCAACATCCTCAAAATCCAGACGTCAACTTCCGCATAAAAGTAAAGCCCCGGGGATTTACCCCGGGGCTTTCTATTCTACCCAGCTGATCCAGCTATCAGCGTCCTGAGCTCATCGACACGTGCGGCGTACTCGGTCATGGTCGCGATCTCGTCGGCGTAGTCCTTGGTAGTTGCCCGGCCTGTGGCGATCTTGGTGCCGATGTAGTCGTGAGCGGAGAGCCAAGCCTGCTTCTCCTGAAGCTCGGCCTGGTAGGCGGCAAGTGTCTTCTCGGTCTCGGTCGGTTCCGGGATGGCCACAATCCGGAAGCGGCGCGTACCATCCTTGTCGGTGTCGATCTCTGAAATGTAGCAGTCGCCGCGGTTGTTGCACCACTCTGCGGCTTCGGGCGGGTATCCGCCCGTGAAAGTCTGATTGATGGCGAAGTCCATATACACTCCTCTTATTTCCAGTTTCCAACGGCGATGTAGGCGATCGAAAACTGATCTGATGTTATCTGGTAGTCCCCAATGCCGTGCGCAATGTGATGTTTAACGTAGGTGAAGGCTGTCGTAGTAGTAAAAGCCAGCCGGCTGTAATACAAGCAATCAGCGGCATTCTGGACTGCGGCAAGCACCACTGTTGGACTCCACGTGAAAGCCATCGGGTACGACTGTGTTCCTACTGCTGCGTTGGCAGAAACAAAAGTTCCTATGCACATCTGCTGCCCACTCTTCCAGCGGATATATCCTGGGCCGTAGGCCGCCACACCTTCGGCCGCGCTCCCGTCGCTGAGGGTGAGTGCGCCGGTCATCGTCCCGCCGCTCTTCCGGAGAAAGCGATCAAAAATCCAGGGTAAAGCCATATATGCCTCCATGCCAGGCACGGAGGCCCGGCTGCTATTTCCAAAAACCAATCGCCAGCCAGTTAAAACCGACAAAACCAGTGGTGTCGGATCCGTAATTAACCCACGTAACGATATTTAAATTGGTAGTTGTCGCGTGTGCTGTCCAATTGAAAATCGCCCAGTTGTTACCGCCTTCTGACATTGTTGCATAGGTTTGTGGCTGATAAATGAACGCCTTTGCATATGAGATTGTTTTTGTCGTGTTGTTGGATGCGCTGTATTTACCCGTCCAGCCCCAGCAAAGCTGTAATCCGCTCTTATACCGGATCCATGTGTCGCCGCTTGAATCTACGCCCTCGGCTCTTTCGCCGCCTTCGAGAGTCAGGGCCCCCGTGAGGCGCCCCCCCCCGATACGCAGATAGTTTTTTAATATCCATGGTAAAGCCATTGTCCCCTCCTATCTGAAGCTGACGACGACGGCGATGTCCAACCCGCCTCAAGGTCGTCGTTGAAAGATATATGCGTACTGTCCACATCAAGATACTGAGCCTCTGCCCCTCGCGCACACAGGACGCCGCAGAGGTACACAGCCATGCCGTCTCCGCCCACAGTGTGCTCCGGCACCTCCACAGAAGTCCCTGCTGTCAGGACTTCGCTGAGCGTGACGGTGGAGACGGCTGGAGTGTGTCGGGTATCCAGACGCTGGAGGTGCTTTATCAGAAGGGACATGGTTTCTGTATGAGTTTTTGGCATTACGATATCCTCTTCCAGACATTGATCACCACAGTGCTGGGCTGCACTGTATCTGACTTACCATATATTGAATTTGAGTTAGATGCAGAAAACTCAACCTGTACACGTCTGACACAATTTTTGTTGGCATCATACCCGTAGTCAAGAAATTCCGTTGCTGCTTCCATGGCCTTTTGTGTACAAGCCCCATACACATATGCATTTGACAAAGACGTGCCTTCCGCCCAGTTCACAGCACACAAGCCACCTTTGACATCAGGCAGTCCCGCCTCAATGAAAGTGCCGGCGCTATGATTGTCATCACTACACTGGAGGATGTAGCTCTTAATCTTCTCCCACCCCCCCTATAATCTTAGATGGGTCTTCATCCCCAAGTGTAAGCCATAATTTGCCTACAGGATGGGCCTTTAAAAGCGTGTTTTTGACTGTTATTTCCACAAGTTCCTTCATGCTATGTGACATTAGCTTACCCTTTTCCAGACATTTACAAACCGTGCAGGCGGCTGAACAGTGTCAGAATTGCCGTAAATTGAGTTGTAATTACTTGCTTTAAATGTGAACGCACCGCCGGAAGTTGCGCCCGAGATTTCCGTTAATTGTGTGGGCGCCCTGTAAGACGTGTATTTTGCGTTAAGCGTTATCGCTCCGGATGTGCCATTTATAATATTTGCATGTTCTGCACCATGCAGTACAAGGCTACCTTGTATATCCGGCAGCCCGGCTTCCGCCGTCGTACCGGCGGCATGAGTATCATCCGACGCCTGAATAACCAATGATTTCAGCCGGTTCCACCCCCCCCCTATAAAATCTTTGGGGTCTTCGTCGCCTTCCGTGAGATAGTACGAGCCGATAGGATGAGCGCGGAGAATGGCCGTCTTGACGGCTAAATCGATCGTTTCCTTCAAAGTATGGCTCATCTACAAAGTACCTCCATTCGCCTTGTACTCTTCTTCAAGTGCGGTATAAGCGGCGTCGATGTCATCCTGGATGCTTGTCAGTGTAGAATTGATCGCTGCGTCAGCCGCTTCCCGTGCGGACTGCTCGCCCGATATGGCCGTGGTAAGCGTAGAGTCCGCCGACTGGCGCTCTGACGCCTCAGCGGCAACAGCCGTCTGCACAAAAGCCGTTGTCGCTATCTGGGGCGTGTCGGTGCCAGCGACAGCCGTCGGCGCCGTAGGCGTTCCGGTTAAAGCCGGGCTGGCAAGCGGAGCGAGCCCGTCCAGCCAGAGGTCTGTCCACTGGCCTGCGCTGTACGTGCGTACCAGACGCCGGGAGGGAATGTACGCCGTCACTTCGGGGGCGGAAGTTAACGCGAGGACGTGGCACATCCTTCCCGCGGAGTACGGTATGCGGAGGGCCCCTCTGTCCGCGGCGGCATAATCCTTCTCCAGAGCGGCGATGTAGCCGCTCCAGTCGGAAGCCGCCGGCGAGATGTCTGCCAGATACCCGCCCTTCCCGGAAACAAGATAAGAAGGATGGTCCGCAAAAAACTGCTCGGCCTCTCCGCTCTCGTCTGCCGCGGCCTTGACGCCCGCCATGATGGCGCGCAGGGCCCCGCCCACATTCCGGGCGGGAGCTCCCTGAGATATGTCGAGGCCGTTCACGCTCGCGTTGCTGTCAGGCGTGATGCTCCAGTCTGTGATGTGCATGCCCGTCCCCTATGCTGTGCGCTTCCACACGTATACCGCGAGGTAGGGCGGAATGTTGTTGTGTGGCTTCCCACCGCCGGCAGATGCCGCTGTCACGGTGTGCACATGGTTTCCGCTGCTTGCCGTGGTCAGAGTATGGTTGTGTCCGCCGGAGTACGAGGTATTCCCGCCCCAGGTGCGGGAGGCGTAAAAGTCGACGACCTGATCCGATCCGCTGTACCCCTTGCCGGGGCTGACTGGGTCTGGCGCCGTTGCCGCGTTAAATGCTCCGTAGGCTCCTTCCCATCCGCCCATGTCAGTTGTGCGGAAGTTACCCGTGATCTCCATCGTGCCTCTGGTGTGCGTATGATCGCCGTTCCAGCTCGTCGTAGCGGAGTGTGCGTGTGTGCCTGAGGCCGTGACGCTCATGGTATGCGTATGCTCAGGCATCTCATCAGCGGTGCAGGTATGCTCCGCCTCGCCGCCGGTCGAGCCAGCCGTATATACTGACGATGCCGCGAGCAGGAACCGGCCGGAGATCGCCTCCCATGTCCCCCCGAAGAGAGTCTTCGGGTTCGTCGCGGAGACGGACATGTAAATGGCGCCCACCGGATAGACCAGGTCGACGATCTCCCTCCTGATCCAGGCGGTATTCGCGGCCTTCTGACTGGCATCACCTGCGGGGGCCGTCGGGATGAGGGGATACGTCTGGTAGGTCTTGGCTCCGGTGATAGTCTCCGCGCCGTCAAGATGCACGCACGTGTCGGACACGGCCTTCACGTCTGCAGGCGTCATGCAGCGCACGTCGTCTTTCCCGAGAAGGGCTTCCTCTGCCGTGGCGAGCTCGACGACGCCCTGGATGGTCGTCGTGGCCGGAGGCACCTCGAAGGATGCCGAAGGGAAAGTAAAGACGGAGGACGAGCCGTCCGAGAGGACGATATCCACCGCCAGCAGGGCCTGCGACGCCGCGGCTTTTTCGAAAATGGGCTGTGTGCCGGACGTGACAGCCAGGAGCGTGCCGTCGTCCGTAATGACGCCGAGCTCATACGCCGAGTAGGCGTCCGTGGACGTGTCCCTGGCCTCTACGTGGATGACGTTGGGAGAGACGGCGCCACCAGTGATAGCGGTCAGCCTGGTCACTTCAGCCTGCAGCTTGGTCTGGCTCTTGGCGGGGGTATACTGCCCCGTGCCGAGGGCCACGGCCACGACATTCACGGTATCCGTACCGGAGCGCTCAGCGGCGACAATGGCGTCAAGGCCTGCGTCAGTTACAATAAGATTAGCCATCTTTTACCTCATAAATTAGAAACTCTAGCGTAGATGGTATGCCGCACATTCGCCGCAGCGATCATGCCTCCACGGTGCGCCGTCTGGATGACAAGCTCGTAGTGTGATCTGGCCGGCTTGGCTCTGTCGATGCCTAAGATAAGGTCCTGCTGCTCTTCGGCCGTCAGCTCGCCGTTCCCGGAAGAGCCGGACGCCACGGCTGTTACCGTGAATGTGTGGGGCGTCCCCTGTGGGGTGGTCTGCCACCATTCTGCCAGCTGCAGGGCCACGCCCATGGATGCCAGGACGTCGCGCACAGCCTGGACGGTGCCGGCGTGCCGCTTGACGTCGTACGAGGCGATGAGCATGGAGCGCTTCCTGTCGGCGTCCCACTCCGTACGCCAGACATCCACGTCCATCTGCGCGGCCATATGGTCCATCTGCGCCGACGACAGCTTTCCGAGCCTTGCGTATATCGCGGGAAGATCACGCTCTGCGGCTATGGCGTGGAGATAGGGGTCTATGCTCGTGATGCAGTTCTGTACCTGAGTGTCCTTCCCGATGGACTCAGGGATAGTGTCAGCCAGAGTCTCGAACCCCTTACTCATCGCACAGCCCCTTATATGTCAGCGTGACGCTGTCGCAGACAGCGACCTGGGACGGCGACAGCGTCTGAGCGGCGGACGGAGCGAGCGTAGCCAGGTCCACCTTCCTAGCCCCGGCGGCGATGATGTACTTCACCAGTTGGTTGGGGTTAATGTCCCGTCCGATGTGTAGGCTCTGCCACTGGCGGTATTCTTCCACCGCAGTGGCCACAGCAGTCCGTATGGCGGCGGCGGTGGAGCGGTCACCTGCGGCTATGTAGTAGTCGGCGACTATCGTGTAGTGGACCGCCTCGGGGGCCAGCACGTGGACCTCGTCCGTGAGGGGCCTGATGGTATCTCCGGACAGGTAGTCCTGCGCCTGCTGGATCAGCTCGTCTGACGGCATAGCCCCGCTCTTGGCGAGTAAATAGACATTGACCACGCCGGGCGTCGGCGAATCCACAGAGACGTCTATGATGGTAGGTGAGACGGAATAGGCATGATACTCGTACGCCCGCTTCGGCCCTGCTACGGAAAAGGAGTTCGGAGCAAGACGGATGCGGGCCGCGAGCGATGCGTCATCCTCTTCGTCGGAGCCGTCTGCCGTCGTGTCTGTGTTCGCAACCTCGGCGATGTAGGGGATAGGCTCCACCATGGTGGCTATCTGCCCGGCGAGGAGGCCATTGGCGGCAGTTCCCGTCTCGGTGCAGGTCGCAGTGGTGTCAACATACAGGTCGCCGGCTGCGATGATGGCTTCCTCGTCAGTGGCGAAGGTGTAGGTGCCATTCGTGACCTGTGCGCCGGCGGGAACGGTAACCGGCTGCTCCAGCGTCGTGGAGAGCGTGAAGCGGACGGTGCAGACGGCTGCCGTCGCGGCAAGCCTGGTGACACCGAAGTACGTACCGAGCGCGTCCAGATACTCTCCTCTGGCGTAGGAGAGGAGGTTGTTCTGTGCCGAGATATTTACTTCTGCGCGCAGGGCGCAGATTTCGGCGGCGATGGTCAGGAGGAAAAGCCTTACGGGGTCGCCGCTCGCGAGTGTGCGTCCAGACGCCTTCTCGTATCTGGAGATGATGCCGGACTCCACCTCGTCGGCATTCGTTGTCATGAACTGGACGGCGCTTAAGCCGAAGCGCGGAAATGTCTCTGCCATCAGGAGTTCTCCTCGGATGTATCGAGCAGCACGGCCTCCACCACACCGGGATTGAGGCTGTCCAGCGAGGTGACGGTCGAGTCATAGAGGTGGTCCACGCGGGCCTTCTGAGCATCCAGCTGGTCGCGCGCCTCGTAAAGCGCGCCGAGCACCTCCTGCGCTTCCGCGACTGCGACGGCCGCGTCTGCCATAGCCTTGATTGCTTCTTTTACGCCGGCCATTATTCGCCCTTCCTCAGCACCACGAGGCCGCCCTTCGAGGCGTCCTCTGGTACATCGTCCAGCGTGGCGGTTGTGCTGCTGGTATAGATTTTATCGATACGCGCGCGCAGCTTAATGAGCGCGGCATTGATTTCGCCCGCGGTGACGGAAGCCTGCGCTCCGGCGTCCTGAGCCGCGAGGGCGGAAGCGACGGCCTCCTGCACCATCTGCTGCACAGCCTCCCACGTGAGCTCCATGCCGCCGGCCGTGGTGGCGTCGGCGTCTATGATGGTGTCTTTCTGCTCGGCCACGGTCGGGGCATCGCCGTCCACGCCATCAGCAAGCGAGATGGTCAGGACAGGATGCAGGATGCCGTCCATCGTGTCGGGGGTGCCATTGTTATCCCAGGTGATGCCGTCAATGACGGCCCTGGGCTCGTATCTCTGGACCGCCTCGTAGACGGCGGACTTCACCAGCATCTGCGCCACCGGAAGAGGCCGGTCGACAGCCTCCCAGGAAAAACCGAAGTCACGGTCGAGCGGGACCGTCCCCACCATGGTGGCCACGATGGTGCGCACGTTCTGCACGACTTCCTCCGCTACCGTTTCGGGGCAGAAGTTGATGGCTGCCGTGGGAGAGACAAGGTAGGTGCTAGAAGAAGCCATCGGTCACTCCTTTGAGCTTGACGGATACCTGGCAGACCTGGGTGACGCCAAGTCCCGTCCAGTACTCGTCTTCCACGTCTAGCGATTCAATGACCACGGTCCCGTAGTAAGCCGGACCGATGAGGAGCGGGATGGGCTTGTGGGCCTTCATGAGCAGCTGCAGGGCCTTGATGACGGCAGAGGGGACCGTACCCAGGGAGGAATCGAGGCGCATGTCGAGTGAGAACGAGCGTGTGTTGGAGCCGGTCCATTCCAGGGCGGGAGCGCCGCCGATGACCTTGTGCTCGGCATACGATTCCCCGTACGACGACGAAAATTTGTTGAAGGTGTTCACCATGCCGTCAGAGCAGATGAACGGGATTGCGCCCAATGTGCCGAGAACGCCCATATTCGCTAACCTTTTCAGTTTTTGGACATTACTATTTTGATATTATAAATCTAAATAATATTTACACATGAAGCTATATAATACATAATATAATAAAATATACTAAAGACAACTCCTGCCAATATAAAAATAAAATATAAGCAATATGGATTAGTTGTTGTTAAAATAAGTACTATTAATGTGAACCACAATATTCCAAAATTTTTATTCCTAACCCATTTAATACAAAAAGCAATAAATAAACATGTTATATATGGAGTTAAAGAGTAAATATTTTGAAGATTATGCATAAAACTTAATAACGTATGCACACAGCACTCAGTTATAAAATTTATTGGGTGTTGAGCTCCATACATAAGCTCTTGCTCAGGAATATCGTATATTATTAACGAAACGCAATAAATAAATATTACGATTGTCAATATTTTAATTTTCGACATAATCTTCATAAACAAACTCTCCAGTAACTTCAGAATCGAAGATATGGACGTTTGATGTAACTATGAAATCCGAGCCACAATCGTATTTTTCCCTAAAATCGTTGAAGTCATCATCGTCCAGCATTCCCCCCACATACGGTTCAAATGTTTTTCTTTCACAAGACCATACCCCCAAAGAAAAAGGCATCCTGTCCCAAGAAGAATTTACTGAAAATGCAAATTTATCCCATAAAATAGCGCCTGTTGTTTCTACATTAACGCGATGCCTACCATCTCCCATCAACTGCACTGAACCTTTGGCAAGCCCATAAATAGAGCACCCTCTTAAAGCAACTATGAGCCCTAAATCTACATTTTTAAGTTCATCAAATAAAGATATAGAACGGCTCTGATGTTGGTTTGTTGCTCTTTCTCTCCATTTATAATCGTCATTTTCATTGATAAAATCAAACTTCGTTGTTGTATTCGTTATCAATAAATTATCAGAAAGACGTTTTGCAAGAAGTCTTTTTGCAGCATCGTTCAAAATGTTATTTTGTATCTCTTGTAATTTTTCTTCAAAACTATTGGCCTTTCTTGCCCATTCTATATCGATAATAAAAGCATTTTCGTTACTTTCGGCAATATTAGAAGCCCTTCCTGACAGCCATTTTACAAACATCGCCCGCAAATACAGCCAACCTTGCGCCGATGTTTCTGTCAAGCTCAGCGTTGCCATATTATCGCAGATATCAGGCATGCAAAGTATAAGTTCCTCTTTGCCTGTTATGGGGAAAGATTCAATCCGTTCCCTGTTCGCCTTAAAGCCGTTTTCGTATCCGTTCTCCCTGCTCCAGTCCGTGCTGACGGAACAGCGGTCCTCGCCGGTCAGGACGTGCGTGTCTTCTCCGTGGCCATCCGTGGAGACCAGACTGTCAACGGTCGCTATGGGGATCCCCCAGGCTTTCACAGCGTTGATACCCTCTTTGATGTAGTCCCGGTGTTCGTCTTCCTGCGAGGAGCTGTGTGCCTCGTAGTGGTCGCCGATGCGCCCGACTGGCTGACCGAAGATAGTTATGCGATGGTCCCCCTCGACAAGGCGAGATTCAGGACAGCCGTCATGCGACGCTTCCAGGTCGCCGATGCGGGTGATTGACTTGAATGACATAGGGCTTCACTCCTCGGAACGCTGCTCCGAAACGCCAGGCAGAGGCATCTGTTCCGTTGGCTGGGTGAGCTTCAGGACCTGAACGATTTCTTTCTCTGATGCCATTGTCTGGTTTGCATCTACCCGTTTGGTGTCCCGGATCTTCACCCGGACAAGGTCTCCTTTCCCAAACAGGCATTGCCTGTCGTCGATGGCTTTAAGAAATTTCTGGTCTGTTATCCTTGCATAAAAACTGGCGGAGCCGTCAGAAAAACGCCACTTATTCCCTTCCTGAAAGTTCGGGCTAACTATTTGCAGGGTCGTTACGTAGTCCTCGCTCCCAAGCTCTCTGGATTGTGCAGGGGGGCAGGAGAAGAAATCAGCTTCTTCTTTTGTGACTGTCGTCCCTATCTCCCTCCCCTTTTTGTCGGCGCACAAAAAAGCGTTTATGCCTTCTTTCATAAGCGGCCTGCGGACGACGCCTTCAAGGCAGGTGCGGACCTTGTGGCTTTTATAAAGCTCAAAAACCCTTTTCTCTACTTCGATACGCCCTTCGTCCACGAACAGCGTATAATTCCCGTTTTTAGCCTCGATTTTATCGACTTTCCGGTTCGCAATGCGCTTAACCAATTGCACCAGCCCCTTGCCTGCCGGGCAGGCGAAGCCCAGAAGCCCTATTATGTCAGCGGCCCTGGCAATATCCATCCCGTCGACAAAAGTGCCCCATAGATTTGAGACAGACTGAACGACGTTCAGCTCAATGCCGAAGCAGCCTGTCCTGAAGGACGCCCTGACGCTCAGATGAATTTCGGGTTTGCCCTTATTCAGGACAGCATTCGCCTCGTCAAACAAGTCAGACAGAGCAACCAGCGCAGGAGCAAGGTCGCGGATATCCATCTCGCTCCCGGCCAGAGCAGGCCCGTCATACGCGATATAAAAAGAGGCTTTCGACATTCAGGCCCTCCCGCAGTTTCTCCGCCTACTGACCAAGAGTCAGGCTCGTGCCGGTGATGGTCACGTTGCCGCCGCTCCGGATTGAAACCGAGCCGGCTGCCTGCAGTTCTATTGTGCCGCTGGACGTTGCTTTTATATTCCCCGTCGCCGCAATTTCTATATCACCATTGACCCGTGCCGTCAGCTTGTGGGCGCTCCGGTCGTAGGCCAGGCGGGTACCATCCCTGAAGGTCACGGCACGGACATCAGCAGAGGATTCCGGCGTGTTCACGTTACCAGCATAGAAGCTCCCGAGGATGAATCCCTCTTCCGTCCCGGTGGGCAGGAAGAGACAGAGGACGTCCTCGCCGATGTCAGGGAGACAGTGATCGCGGTTCTCCAGGGTGTTTGGGATGATGACCGGGAGCATGCCTGACGTCTGTCCGTCGTCATCGTCGAAGGTCACTGCCGCCTTATGCGCAGCAGCGTCCACGCTGGTCACTTCGCCCACCCTGATGACCATGGAAAGGGCATTCTCGCTGTTGTCGTCCTGTCTAAAATCGAGCCGCATGCCTAATACTCCGCGTTAACCCTGCGGAGCCGAAGCTCCGTCGTGTAGCCGGAAGAGGAGACGCTGTGCCGGGCCTCTTCCACGATGAAATTTCCGTCAAACGAGCCGAAGCCCTTTACCGCTATGACCACGCCGGCCGCTATGGAGGGATCTCCGACGATGGTGACCTGCCCGGTCATGATTTTGGAGTTGAGTTCCCGCAGCTTAGCTTTGGCAAGGCGTTCGGCCTCAGCCTGCGACTTCACACGCTTCTTGAGCTCGAACTCCTGGGCGTCTTCCGGCGCTTCCGGATCCACGTAGGTATACGAGAGGACTGCAGGATTCTCTTTCGCCTGAGTCTTGCCGGACTTGGCCTTCGTCTTCTTCTGGGTGGATTTCTTCTTCCCCCCGTCAGACTGCTTGGCCCAGAACGATGTATATGCCATAGCTAACTCCAGAAGGATCCTGAGCCAGAGGACGATGAGGAAGACTTCTTTTTTGTCTTCTGCGCGGCGCTTCCCTTCACCTTCTTGGCCGGGTCGCGGTAGGTGACCGTCACGCTCTTGTACGCGTCGTGCATTTCCTGGGAGAACTCCCAGCTGAGCACGTTGGACGCCCCGAGGATGATTGTCGCCACGGGAGACTTCTTCTCATAGCTTTTCTGATCGAAGATGATCAGCTTGCTGTCAGAAAGCTTGATGTTGGCGCCCTCCTCTTTGCAGAGTTTCTGCAGGAAGACCAGGTCGGATTCCCGCTTCTGGTCAACCTGTTCCCGGGGTTCGGAGCCCACGTCATCGGCGCAGTCCCAGTAGAGCGTGAGCGAGTTGTCAGAGGCTATCGTCTGGGCAATCTGTTTCACGGTCTGCTGCTTGAAGGTCCTCTCCTTCGCCTTACGCCGGATAGGGCTGCCTGGTGGTATGGAGGTCGCCCGCAGCTCATAGACGCCTGGAGCGCCGGCCACGCGCCTGGAGTCAACGTGGAACAAGCCGCAGGGAAGCTCGCCGATTGCAACGCCATCCAAAAGTGCCGTGATGGACGCCGTCAGTTTGGCATTAGGGTCCGGTGCCCAGGAGGTACGCCACTTCCCTTTCTCGTCCTTCAGTGTGATGGACACTTCCTCGGCTTCATCTGTCTCCTTGTCGGTATAGGAGAAGCTGAGGAGGTCCTTCTCGACCTGCTCTGTGGCGTCCTTCTCTGCGATGGTCACCCTGAGCTTTGTGGTGCGTATGCCAGCCATAGGCTATGCCCTCTTCCACGGCGGAAGCGTGGATGCCACAACAGCGTCTTCCGGCAGATCGGGCACGACGATCTTCACGCCGGCGGAGAAGATGCGCGTGTTCCGCAGGAGCCAGTTGGCGTCGATAAGGCGGTGCATCCAGTGCTCATCTCCGTACATACGCTTAGATATCATATCCCAGGTCTCGCCATGCTTCGTGGTGGTTGTCGCCATAGGTCAATCCTCCTAGGCGTAGGAGAGGCGTCTCTGGTCAGCCAGGACGCGCTCCAGCTGCTTCTTGAGGTCATCTGCGCCGGCGGAAAGCCCCCTGCGCACTTCAGCGTAGGGGTCAGAGGCGGCAGAACTGCCAGACATGTTGATGACCGGAGAAAAAGAGATCGTAATGCCGCCCACGCCGCCGGACGAGCTTCCAAGAAAGGAAGAGAGCCTGTCCAGAGGTACAACAGCTTCAGGGCTGGCACCTTCGCCCAGGAGAGCCAGCGTCGGGTCCGTCACGACACCGCCTGTGGCCATCTTCGGCACCTCGGGGATATTCGCCTGGAAGCCCTTGCCACCGATGCCCGGAACCCAGTCAGGAACTTTGAATGAGCAGAGAATTGAGGCCGGCGATGATCTGATTGATGCCTGAAATGATGTTGTTCACCATCCCCCTGAACCCGGCAGTAATCGAGCTCCACAAATCGGTAAAGAAGGCTTTGATACCGTCCCAGGCAGCTTGAATGTTGGCAGCTACCAGCTGGTAGGCCTCCACGAACTTCGCCCCCATTTCGGTGGCTCCGGCGATGAGCCCTTCCCAGATGGAAGCCGCTGTGGCCGTTATCCACGTGCCGGCAGCTGTAATTCCGCTGCCGATAGCCTGCCAGGCGCTGCCGATGGTTTGGGTGATCGTTTCCCATGTTTTTGTTGTCCATGCCAGAATCGAGTTCCATACCTCGCTGACCTTATTCTTCAGGGAATCCCAGTTGGCAATGAGAACTCCAATACCGATGACCACTGCCGCGATGCCGCCGACAATAAGCACGATGGGATTGAGCGCCATGACGGCATTGATAACGCCGATGGCAGCGGCCAGACCTCCCAGAGCGGCCGTGAACTGGACAATCATCTTGGTGAGAAGGGGGTTCTCCGTAATCCATTTGCCAACAGAGGCTACGACATTGGTGATGCTTTGGATGACGCCGCGAAGGTTTGTGTCCGAGGAGTTGAAGATCCCCTGCATCGCGCCGTCCCATGCGGAGGAGAGCGCGAGAATGTCGCCCCGGACGGTGTTCTTCATCTTGTCGGCTATGGACTGCGCAGTGCCGGCCGCGCTGTTCTCCTTCGCCACCATAGCGTCCCATGACTTGTCTGCAGCAGCCTTCATGAGCGTGAGACCGCCGGCAAGGCCTTCCTCACCGAAGAGGATGGACATCCCCGTGGCGCGGTCGGCATCGGAGAGGCCATGCTTGGTCATACTGTCGTTTATCTCACGGAAAAGTGTCGGCAGGTCCTTCAGCTCGCCCTTGGCATTGTGAACCTTGACGCCCAGCTTGTTGAGAGTGTCATTGACCTGCTTGTTGTTCGAAAGCAGACGGGAAATAACGCGCTGCAGGTCAGTGCCGCCCTGCGATCCCTTGCGGCCTGCATTGGCGAGCACACCGAGAGCGGCCGTAGTCTGCTCGATGGAGAGACCGACCTTGCCGGCCACAGGCGCAACGTACTTCATGGCGTCGCCGAGTTGAGTCAGATTCGTCGCCGAGTTGGTGAATCCCGCGGCCAGAACGTCGCCGATGCGCCCCATGTCAGACGCCTTCAGCCCGAAGCCTGTCATGGCCGTCACGGCAATATCGGTCGTTGATGCAAGGTCTGTCTGCGCAGCCGTTGCCAGGGACAGCTGCCCAGGCATGGCCGCTACGATCTGGTTGGTCTTCAGGCCTGCCATGGCGAGATTGGTCATGCCCGATGCCACCTGGGCAGAAGTCCACTCCGTCGTCGCACCGAGATGCTGGGCCGTCTTATCCAGAGCGGCCATCTCCTGCTGGTCCGCGCCGGCGATAGCGCCTGCCTGAGTGATCTGCTGCTGATAGTCCGCACCTTTCTTGATGATGGCCATGGCCCCTGCGCCAATACCGGCCGCCAGTCCGGCAGCTGGCATGGCCATGCTCCTCATGCCCTTTTTAAGCGATTGGACCTTCGAGAGCTGAGCGGCCTGTTTCGCCATGGCCGCCGTGGCTTTAGTCGTCGCCTCTGTCTGTCGGTTCTGCGCGGCAGTCGCCTGCTGCGTGGACGATGCAAGCAGTTTCTGCCCACGGGAAAGCCCCGCCATGGCAGAGTTCGCTTGCCGGAAGGATCCAGAGAAAGACGATGCCAGCCGACCCGCAAGCCGGAATGCTATCTCGTAAACCTTACCTGCCATGTGCGCGTTTCTCCCTTCTCTCCAGTTCCTTCTGGCGTTCCGCTACCGAGTCAACCCAGATGCCCAGGTCTTCAAGCGGTACTTCCATCCAATCGAGGCATGAGACCCCTGTCCCCGCGTCGGCAAGCGCAAGAGCCACGCTCCTGAGCTGCCGGCACGGTTCAGCGATGCAGAGGCCTACGCGTTTAAAAAACCGAACACTGTCGCGTAAAGCTTATTGTATTCTTTAACAGGAAGTCCCTCGAAGAACTCCAGAGGGAGCTTTGCAGCCATGGCCGCGAACCGCATGCAGAACTCGCAGTCCATAGCCGGCATGGCATTATAATTTCCTTCTTTCACCCAGCCCTTCTTCACCTTCACAAAGTCCGCGCCGGTCATGGCCTCGAGCTTCATGTCAATGGACTCGTACTTCTTGCCTTCGAACTCATAGGGTTCATCGAACGTAAACTTCATGTTGCACTCCAACTTAGGCGATGCCGAGGTCGCTGCGGACGCTGTCCAGCGTGTCCTTCCCGCCAAAGGACGCGATGTAATTGTACTTGTCAATCTCGCAGAAATCGTCGCCGCCCACGGTAATTTTGAGGTAGGCGATCTCCAGTTCCGTGGTGGTGTCCGTGGAAGAACCGGGCTCGAAGGAGCCGAGCGAGATGCTCTTCGGAGTTCCGCGGATGACCATCTTCACCGGCTGGGTGGAGTAGGTCCCAGTGGAGGCGTCGTACCTCTGCTGGGAGCCGCGGATCTCAAGATTGTGAGACTTCGGAGAGGACAGGCCGGAGATGTCGCCCTCGATGACGCGCCAGTGCAGGGTCACAGTCATGGACTGGTAATGACCAATGACAGGTGTCTCCACCTCGCCGGCGATGCCTGCGCCGGATACGGTGTCGCTCATGGCCGTAATCTCGGGAAGATCCACGGTAGCGATACCGAGATAATCGTTAGAGTCGCTGTATACCCTGAAGGCGGTCAGCTTTTCGGAAATCGTATTGACGGACTTAGCCATTGCTTATCTCCTATTCAAAAAGCGTGGAGAGGTAGTTCACGTCGTACTCGAGGATGAAGTTGATTTCTCTCGCCGGGGCGGGAGGCGTCACGTAGAGATGGAAAGTGATGATGCCGTCCAGGAGCGATGTGGTGGGGTTCTCGTCCTCGAGGAACTCGACACGGCCGCCAAGGATGTACTGACGGGCGGCAAGTCCGTTCAGCCAGATGTTGACGCTGTCCACGATGCGCTCGATGCCGCGGCGATTGATTGGGAAATCAACCGAGGACCAGTAAGTCTCGACGATGGTGTTTCCGATCCAGTTGAACATGCGGCGCACGGGGATGAAGGCGTCCTTCGTGTCCGTGTTGGACGGATAGCAGGCCGTGCGGTTGCCCCACGACACCCAGCCGCCGATGAAGTTCTGCGCGGTCACGACGCCCTGTCCGTTCAGATAGGAGCTCGTGGCATTGTTCATCCAAACTTCTGTCCCGTCAGTGAGCACCGTTGCGTCGCACTGCAGGGTCTGGTTGGACGGAGACACATAGGGGACGTCGTTGTTCTGGCTGTCGGTCCTGGCCATCAGCGGCGCGAGATGAGACGAGAAGCTGTACACCGTGCCGTCCAAAGACAGGCAGGGCCAGCACGTCACCTGATGTGTGGAGACGATGTTCTTGTTATTTTTCCAGGAAGGGACGTTTGAGTACTGCCGCACCTCGTTGGTGGGCACATCCACCACGCTCACAGCCTTGAAGAGGCCATTGATCGATGCCGCCTTTGCGGCCATGACGGCGGCAACCGCGGAATCGCCGGAATAGCCGGGAGCGATGAGCGTACCCGGCACGACGCGGAACTTCGGAAAGACGTCATCGATGAGCTCCCATCCGCTCTTGTTGCCGACGGTGTCCACGCCGCCGATTACGTCTTCAGACGTCACGGCGCTGGGGTCAGTCACAGCAGCGGAGAAAGTGAGCTCGCTGCCTGTCGGCAGCAGGAAGGCCCCGTCTACACCAGTGAGGCTCGAAATCACCAGGCTGCCGTCATCGTCGTACGCCAGTTCATACTCGGTGCCGGCGGTGTACGTGACTGTGCTGTCGCCGTCAGCCTTCGAGATCTTCACGGAAGACTCGATGATGCCGGGCTCGCTGATGACGGCAGATCCCGTGGTGGCGTCGATGGTGACCGTCGTGGCGGTGGCGTCCTTCCTGTGCTTGGCGGGGTCAAGCACGTTCACGATGACGATGGGGGCCACGCCGTACAGGGCAAAGGTTGTATATATGGCCTCGCAGATGCTGTATTTGAAGCGCTTGACGCTCCCGTCTGTCTCGGCGGGAATAAAACCGAATGCGGCGACCGACTCGGCGTAGGTGTGGCAGAGGACGGGCTTGTTGACGTTAGTCTCGTCAACCATGCCTACAGGGGCCGTGCCCACGATCATGGGGATGCCGGCGTCCACAGTTACGGGAGGCAGGATGCTTGTAGCCTGCTCCTGGACAAAAATTCCGTGTTTATATGGCATCTTATGCCTCCTTGGGGGTGCGAAGTTCTGTGATGGCCCTCACATACATGGTGTGCCGGAGAGAACCTCTCTGCGTCAGTTCACTGCGGGCGCGCACCAGCTCACCCACAGGAATGATCAGAGACCTGAGACACGGATGTTCACGCATGAGGCCGGACACGTAGTCCGGGAGACTCCCACGGTAGACCGTGAACTGAGTCAGGCCGCGTGCTGTGAGCGTTGGCCCGATATAAATGAGGGATTCAGTTGAAGTACCCAAAGGTCTTTGCCTCCAGCTCATGGGGCGCCGTGATGCCGGCGAAGTCCCAGACGGTTGTTATGACGGCGAGCCATGCCGGATACGGCTGCTCGTCTGACATCTCCCAGGTGATGGGAGACTCCAGCTGGTACCGATGGTCCAGCATGGCATCGGGAAGCCCGGCGAGGGCATTCAGGGTATGTCTTACAAGGTTGATAAGCCGCTCGTGCTCATCCTGCGTCCCGTCAGTGAGGACGCCGCATGCGAGCTGCACCGTTACGGAGTTGCGGCCGTCGCTGCATGAGCCGGACACGGGCCGCACAACAATGAAGGGCCAGTCCTCTCCGGCCGTGCTCTTCTTGGGGGGCAGCCAGCCGTTGATGATCTGGACGGGCTTCTCATCTCCGGACGTATCCGGAAGCCTAAACCCCTTCACCTCACCGGCGAGCCAGAGGCGGAGAGTGCGGAGCAGATGGTTCTCGGTCATTTCGCCCCCAGGATTCGGTCAATCATGCGATCAATCTGATGCGCCAGGCGCTTGGCCATGGTCTCGAAGCCGTACTGCTCCAGAAATTGTGAGTTTTCCGTCTTCTGGATGGCCTGAATGGGAGACGGCCCCTGAAGTCCTGTGCCAGCCAGACGTCCCTGTTTATTCCGGTGGGCAAGGATAGCGCCCGCCCCTGCACGGGCCCAGAAGACAGAAGCGCCGCCGGAACGGTACCTCTGTCTGACGGGACCACCCCTCAGGATGCGGATACGCACGCCACCCTTCGGCCGTCTTCTGGCGTTCGGGACGCCAGTCCAGACCATAGGGGCCTTCCTTGGAGATGTGACGAATGCGGAGAGCGGCACGCCCGGGCGGCCTGAGAACTTCGCCACCGCGGCGAACTTGTCTCCTGCCTTAACGAAATCGAGGTCGAAGCGCAGTTGTTTAGCCCTTCTGCGGTCTGCGTAGGCATAACGCTTATTCGCGATGGATCGGCCCTTGTTCCCTATGCGGCGCCCGGCGTCGGTAGCGGCCATGCGCAGAGTCTTCATCGCCTCGTCAGGCGCTGCCCTGAAGAGGCCGCGGAGAGCGGCGTCAAGCTCGATGCCGCCGGCAGAAATTTGTACAGTAAGCCCCATCAGAAACCACTCCTTGCCAGGTCGAGACGTGTCATTCCGCCCAGGCCATCATGCCGTTCAGCGACGAAGAACTGCGTGCCGTCCACGGTCACGACGCCGCCGGAGACAATGTTATCTGGGATATCTTCCGTGCGCACGTGCAGCACAAGGTCGCACAGGGGCAGTTCCGGCTGCATGGCGTCCCCCGTGAACCCTGACGACGTAGAGCTGGATGTGGCGCTCCTGGCGGCGAATGAGAATGTATTGCCCTTCACAGCCGGAACGGTAAGTCCGTCGATGTCCACCTCTTCCCCGAACTCGTCGAGGTTGAGGAAGACGGCCTCAGCGTCATGGGCCAGGGCCTCTTTGAAGCTAACGCTCATTGTCCTTCTCCGTGTCGACGGCGTCGCTAACGGTTTTCTCGATTTTCCTGCGCCCGCCAATGACCATCTTCCTGACGATTCTGGGCACCGGAACCCCCATGTACACGAGATGCCCTACGATCGAACTCAAATCGGCGAAAATGAGAAACGAGAGGGTCAAATCTCCGAAGGGGACATGGATCGGCAGCGCATGATCCGCCGTGTACTGCGCCGTGCACCCCAGAGACACAAAAACGAGATAAAAGATATAGCGGGGGAGGCTCTGCTGCAGCTTCCGGCACATAGGCCTGCCAGAAATGTGGATGCAGATAATCCTTGTCACGATATCGAGCGTCAGAGTGGCGAAGCATATCCAGAGCAGGCCGACGTCGATGCCGGCGAACAGGCAGATGGCCGACACTCCGGAAGCGAACGCAGTCCCCCCGGGAAGCACGTCGATAAAATGCCACACAGCATCGCGGAAGGCCGCGCCCCACAGAGGATCATTCATCCGATCCTCCATTGATGCGCGCGGTGTACTCCCGCAGGCCGAGCTTGTCTGCGTTGCACTGCCTGATGGCTGCTTCGTCTCTGACGAGAAGCCTGACCAGGTCACCCACCGTAGCTGCGCCATCCCGGGAAGGCACCTCAGTGTCCTCGAGCAGGGCTGCCGGAGGATTGAACATCACTGCCGGCTGGGGTGTCCTGGCGGAGCAGGCGCAGCACAGACTCAGGCAAAAGCTGATCATAAAAATCTGGGTTATCCCGGCTGGCTTCATCGATGCGTTCCTCTTTTTGTTCCTGTGCCTTTTCCGCTTCCTGTTTTTTGTGGGAAGCGGCTTCCATGGCAGTGTCCGAAGCGTGCTGCTGGATGGTGAGCTGTTCCACCTGGAGTCTCAGGCTCTGATTCTGCTCACTCAGAGACTGATTCTGCCTGATGAGCATCCCCACCACCAAAATCGCCAGGCCTGCTGAGCCTGCAGCCAGCCACCTGAGAACGGTCATCCTGTCCTCCTGGTCCCCGGAGCCGTCCGGGGAGAAAGTCTGACGGCCCCGAAGACAGCTCACCCGCTAGGCCGCGATGAGCTTCACGAGGGACTCGGGGAAGGTGCAGATGCAGATGGGATTGCTCTGCACCTCAAGGTCATAACCCTTGCCGAAGGGACGCTCTTCAATCTTGGAATAGAAGGGAACCCCGTCCGTATTGACGGTCTCCATGTAGTCAGCCGGCGCGTATACAGTCGAGAAGATACCGGGGCCGACCGGGAAGACGTGGCATTCGGAAGCGGCCACGGTGGTCTGGCCGGCAATGGTCTGGCTGTAGCGGTGGAAAGTCACGCCGCCATAGGTGAAGCCGGCGAGGAACGTGTTCCCGCCGAGTGCGTCCTGGCGGGCAGTAAAGTTGATGTAGGCTTCGCTGGTGTAGGGATTCCCGATGAGCATATCCCAGAAGGTGGCGCCGCAGATGGCATGGATGCCGGTGTAGGGAGAACCGCCCATAGCGGTATCCACGACGTCGGCGGCTTTCATGATGCCGGAGAGCACGGGGTTGCTCTTGGAGGACGTGGACGTCGGGAAAGTGATGCTGATGTCAGACGGAGCCTGGACGCCGAACGTGTCGAAGATGTCGAGCAGCTCCGTGGAACCGTCAGCATCGAGGATCTTGCCTTTGATGGCGCCGAGGCGGTGATACTCCAGAGTAGCCTCGATGTTGCGGCGCATGGCGAGCTGTTTTCTCGTAATGCGGGCAGCGACAGTCTCAGGCTCAGTGGAGCCGAAGGCGCGGACGTTCTGCACGTCCTCAGGCGTGATGGAGTCGATCTGCTGCAGATGCAGGGTCGGGATATGCCGCACAGACCTTGTGCTCTGGGTGGGGAGCGTGCCGGCAGTGCCGCGCCTGGTGTCGGGGATGAGCTTCAGGTGGGCGTTCTCGACGTCCACGGCCACGGTGGTGGTGCTGGTGGACTGCGACTCGAAGAACTGCCCGAGAAGCGTGGGCATGGAGGGAATCTTGTTGACAGCTGCGGTCAGGTCCTCACAGGAGAAGCTGTCAAGAGTGAGAGAAGGCATGATTAGACTCCTTAGACGAGCTGGACGCCCTGGATCTCGAGGGCGGCTTCAATGGGATCGGTGAGGCCGGAAACGGTAGCCTTGTTCACAACAGCGCCGCGGACAACGGCAGTGACCTTTCCTTCCCCGGCAGTGGAAGAGATGGCCACGCCATAGATGGCCGGTTCGGCATTCACGGTGACTACAGCGCCCAAGGCAGTCGCGCCAGTGACGGCGACTGCCTTGCGGGTCAGGTTGGGATTGAGCTCGAAGACAACGATGTCGGAGACGGAGACGCCGAGCGTCTCGGAAGCAGCAGTGTACTTGGCAGCCATGGCTTACTCCTTGCCGAGCTTCTCGGCGGCTTCCATGAGGTAATCCCGCGCGGTTTTCCCAGCGGGAGCGGGGGCAGGAGCGGAAGTAAACGAGGCGGCCGGAGTTGCCCCCTTCAGGGCTGCGAGGATCTTCTTCCGGAGCTCGGCCTCGTCAGCGGCCTTGTCCTGCGGAGCGGCCATCGGGGCCATGGCAGCCATCTGGACCATAGTCATGCCAGCGGCTGTGCACTTGCTATAGAAGCCCTCGAGGGCCTTCCGGCCCTCTTCTCCGATGAACGGAGAGGCAACAGCCATAAAATCTTCGAACGAGGGAGCCTTGGCGGCCCCTTCGGCGCGAAGCTGGTCGGCGAGAGCCGGCGCCTCCGCCATGAGTCTTTCCATGGTAATTTCGCCCATGGTGTCCTCCTCTGTAAGACGTACGGCCTCGTCCCGGCTGCCTACGACGGCAGTCACAAGGCCATGATTCGCGGCATCTCTGCCGAGGAAAATCTGCGCGTCGCCCCACTCGGAGGCGTCGCCCTGCACATCCATGTGCGAGGCTACGGCAGAGCGGAAAATTTCGTGAAGAGCATCAAGCTGGTTCTGGAAGTAGGCCTTTGCCTCGTCAGACAGCTCCTCATAGGCGCTTCCGGCAGCCTTGAACCTGCCGGCATGCATCACGGTCACCGTGTAGCCGCTCTTCTCTGCGGCCTTCCTGGCGTCAACAAGCTGCATAACCACGCCGATAGATCCGACTTCAGCCGTCTCTGTGGCGTAGACGCGGCCGGTCGCCGAAGCGAGCCAGTAAGCGGCAGAGGCGCAGAGGCTGTTCGTCATGGCAGCCATAGGCTTCACTGCTGCACACCGGGCGATAAAGTCAGCGCACTCCTGCACGCCGGCCACGGCACCGCCTGGAGAGTTGAAATCCAGAACGATGCCCTTCACGCTGGGGGTGTCCATGAGGGTCTGCAGCGTCTGCATCAGGGCGTCATACCCTGCAGAAAGAGCCCTGCCGCTCCACCACGAGTACAGCGTGGATCGTGTCAGCGGCCCTTCGATGCTCACCACGGCCACATCCCCGGACATAGTGACGGGAAGCCCGGTTTGGGGGCATCGTCACTATCCTCAGCCCATGCCCCGGTGTCCGGAGGGACATTAGCACCCTGCATGAGACGGTCGATGGCATCTCCGGCACATCTTTCATCGAGGCACCAGTAGAAACTGGTCATGGCGGGAGTGTCCTTAGTTTTGCGTGTCATTGGAAAAATCCTGTCCTTCCTTCTTCATGACGGGAAGCTCGTCATCGTAGTCTCTTCCTGCGGCCGCCATAGCCTCACGCCGTGTCATCAGGTGGTGCGAGATGGCGAGGATGTCGGCCTGAATCTCCTTGACGGGGTCGACGAACCCCCTTGCGGGGCCGGTCCACGTGCAGGAGCAGAGCAGGTACTGATCTCTGTAGAAGTCAACGCCTGCGGGAAGCCGCAGCTCTCCCGTCAGCCAGGCTTCCTCCATGACCATCGCCCATATGGGCTGGCAGTAAGCCTCAGCCAGATACTGGCGCCACCAGCGGTATGTCCTCCAGGCTTCGTTCATGGCCGCGCGGGCAGAGGAGTAATTCACCTCGGAAAAATCGTTCGTCAGGGCGATATAGGGGATGCCGCAGGACGACGCCACACCATTGAGAATGGTCTTGGTGAAGGCCAGAAAGTTCGGAGATGGGCGCTCGTTCTTGAGGACTTCGGGCTTTTCTCCCGCATTCCCGTACATAAACTGGGGGCCGTCAGTGTCCGTGTAGTACACGGGCTCTTCTTCCTGCTCCTGCCCCTGGTACACGCCTTCAGCCGCCATAGCCTCGGGGCTCCGGTCCTCTCTTGTGATGAAAATCGGGAATTTCGATGCCATAGCCTGGGCGAGCAGTTCGTAGTGCAGGCTGTCATCGAGCAGCCTGAAGAGCGACGCTGACGGGGCAAAGATGGGAAGTCCGCGGACCTGCTCATCCATACTCTTCCGGAATAGATGAAAAACACCGGGCCGGCGGAGAATTTTTGCCGGAACGGAGAGAAACCGGCAGGACAGGTCACTGTCGGAGAGCATCGACTGGCTGTCCTGCAGGGAGTCGGCGATATAGTAGACCTGCGGACGCCCTGCCCCGTCGAAGCGGATACCGTCACGGACTGCCGGGTCTGCAGCATAGAGCGCAGGAGTGCGGAGACGGCCAGGTGCTATGGACTGGATCGCTAGAGAGATACCGTCCTGGTCTGTCATCACCGGAAGGTGCAGGGCTTCGCCCATGACGAGGATGGAGCGCAGCGCGGCGGTTTGGAGCTCCTCGAAGGTGCGCTGGCCGGTCACGTCAGCATGGCGCGACCACCTGTCCCAAATCCACTCCATGGTCTCACCCAGGGATGCGGCGTCTTCGGGAGAAAGCCCAAGGCGCGCAGCAGGAATGCAGGAAGAGGGTTTGAGCCCGGTTCCGATGGCGTTCTGCGTTATGGCGTTGACGGCAGAGACGGCGATCCAGTCGTTAGCAGCAAGGTCGGCGGATCTCCTCTGCATGAGCACACGCTCACGCGAAGCGGACCACTCGGTGCTGAGCTGCGGCCCATACCACTCCGCGAAGGGGCCTCTTCTGGCTCCCGCGTCATGCGACGGCCGCGCCGTCCTGGAAGAGAAGGCAAACGGTCTCATCGTCATCTCCTGATCATGGGACGGACACAGACAATCCTGCGCCCCTGAGCCAGGTCAAGCTGAGACTGGAGCCACGAGAGGTGAGCGCGGATCTCTGCCAGGTCGTAACGGGTCAGCGTCCTGCCGTCGATCTGGTAAGACTTGCCCGTCGCGCACAGCGAAAGCGCTGTTTTCCATTCAGCAATGGCTGTTTTCAGTTCGTCTGCCGTGTAAATCATGGTATAAATTTACATGTCAAAATAAACAAAAACAACCAAAAGTGGGAATACTGGGAATAAAATTACGATTCAGCTATTTTTTCTCGAGATATCTGCGCAAATCGCTCTTCAGGTAAAATCTGTTCCTGGTACCGACGCCATAGGACGGAATGAGACCGCGCTTCACGTCGCGGAAGAACGCAGATTTGGAACACTGCAAAAAACGGCAGGCCTGCGCCCAGTTGAGCCTGTCGCTCAGATCATAGAGCCCCATCAGTACCTCCCCACATGTCTGCGCATGGGCCTCTGCACGGGACGCGGCCTCTGCACCTGCGCCGGCTGCGTACCGGGGAGAGGGATGTTTCTGACCCCGCGGATATACGCCAGCGCCTGGATCATGGTCTCGCAGTCCCAGAAGTGGTTGTCGGCATGGTCAGACACGGTTACCCATGCGTTCTTTTCATAGTCCCACTCTTCAGCGCTCATCTCTTCAGCGTACTGCTTCAGGATGTTGCCCGTATTCTCGTGCAGATGGAAGGCGCCAGGGTCAACCGTCGTCAGCTCCAGCTTGTGCGCCAGGGCAGATTTAAAAAATGTGGTATCGCACCGGTAGAGTATGAGCCCGCCGGAGATGCGTACCTGCTGGCCCTTGAGTCCCGGGTAAAACTCGAGGTTGGTCGGCGCCCATGGCGTAGACATGCTCCGCTTGCCCTGCCAGGGATATATCTGCCCACGGGGGGCGTGGGCAAAGCGGTAGACTTCTGCCGTCCTGCTGCCCATGGCGTCCATCATGACCGCCTGCACGTGATACGGCGTGCCCTTCGCGTCAGCGAACGTCCTCGCCAGCAGCTTCTCCTCGATCTCCTCAAAGCTCTTCAGGGCGCCGCATTCGATAAGCCAGCTTTCCTCATCCGGACCATACCCGAACGCCCTCACGACATAGCGGAAGTCGTCCTTCTGGGTATCGATGCCCGCCAGGATACAGGAGATGCGGGGCGTGTCGGGAGTTTCCGGCAGGGGCGACGGCACAAGTCCCCTCGGCACAAAGACGGAGAACCTTTCTTCTGCTGCGCCGATCCTTCTTCGGTTCCTTCCAGGGGATGGCCAGATACTGGGTGTTGTAATCTTTCAGTGCCTGCAGGTCTCCCGACTTCGCCCTGATGGCCGCCCTGGCTGTCTCGGAAAGAGAAACGAAGTAGCTCATCATGGCCGTGATGTGGAAGCCGACCTTCACCGGCCGGTGGACGCGCACATAGTCATCAAGTCTCTCCCCGGTCTCCTCCTCCCGCCACTCGCCGGCCCTCACTGCAAGGTCACGGTCAGCGTCCGTCCAGACAGCCCCGCAGGATAAACAGGCATAGCCCGCCGACTTCTCCTGCATGACCTGCTCGGCTGACGGCTCGTCGCCTTCCCCCTTGCGTGGCCACGTGAGCTGCTCCGGCACCATAACCTGCATAGCCCCGCAGTGAGGACACTTCGCCCAGTAGTACATCCGGCAGTTGGCTTCTTTCGTGAAGGCTGTCCAGATGGGGCCGTCCTCTGTCGTCGGGGTGGATATCTTGACGATTTTACGGAGGCGGCGCCACGTGGTGGTGCGCTTCTCGGCGAGACTTTCCGCCGAAGCCTCCCGTTTCCCGTTCTGGTATTTATCCAGTTCATCGAGGATAAGTGTCCGGACGGGCTTATTACCGAGGCGTGAGACGGATCCGGACCACGCCAGAGAGATGGTCATGTGCCTGAGGCGGATGCGGAGAGAGCTCGCGTCATCGTCATTGCCGGTCAGATACCTCTTGAGGCGCGGCGTGGCCGTGATCATTGGCAGAATGCGGTCCTGTGCGTTCTCCCTCGCCGTCAGCTCATCAGGAAAAACATACATCACGGGTCCCGGCTTGCGGTCGATCATGTACCCGACCAGGTTGTGTCCCGCCTCAGAGCCGCCGGTCTGGGGAGACTTGCAGATTATGACCGTCTCGACGCCCGGCATATCGGCGCAGTCCATGATGCCAACGAGGTACGGGGTAAAGACATTGTTCCACCGGCCCTTCAGGGCGGAGTTCTCCACCATCCTATTCTTCTCGGCCCATTCCGACACGGCTATCTTCGCTTTCGGGCGGCAGATGCGCCGCTCGGCGTCAGAGAACCGCATGGGCATGAGCGTCTGGGGGAGCTCTTTTTTCATCCAGGCAGGGATATAGGCCGAAACTCTGCTCATTCTTCGTCGTCTCCTTCCTCGAAGCCGCCACCGTCCTCATCGAGCACGGTGTGGAACGTGATGGGCTTCGCATAAGCCGCCAGCTGGTCATCAAGAAGACTCGCCAGAAGGCCTGACACCGCGTCCCCGTTCTCGGGGCTGCCCCCTGCCAAAGCAATGACTTCCTGCACACGGGACTCAGCCTCCAGGCGGAAGCCCTCGCGCAGAACGACCAAGCGGGACGCCATCTCGGAGATGAGCTGGTCGCGGGGGATTACCTGCCCCTGCGCGAGATGCAGCTTCAGTTTAGCCATGGCGGCAACCGCTTCAGCCTTCTCTGTCTCCGCCTTCTCCTTGCGCTCGGCAAGAGAAAGCGGCTGCTCCTCAGGACCCCTTGTCTGCGATGCCGCGGGAGAGATGAGCACAGGTACGGACGGGTCTGTGCGGTCAAGCGTCGCCGCGTACCGCAGGAGATCGTCGAGCTTTACGCCCTGCGGAGAGGATGGGAGGCGTCCCCTTTTTATTTCCCGCTTCACGGTTGATAAAGACGTCTTCCTGCCTAATGCCTTAAGCAGTTCGGCCGCCTCGAGCTGTGTTATGAAGGACAAAAGTAACGCTCCGTCTATGATACTGACACTGTTTTATGTGCCTATTGCAATGCATCTCTGCTTTATTGCGTGTACATGGTATATTGAGGTGTCATCTGGCTCAATTTTGCATCGCGGCCGATTCCGGGGCCGACGTTTCGCCGCCGCCCGCGATGATTCGCCGGGGAAGGACCCGCGACATGCATGCATCAACATCCGAGCTCGAGCGCCGCGAACTCCGCAAGCGGCATGCCAAGGGACGTGTGCGTCGTGTCCGGCATATCCTTCAGCCACGCAAGGGACGGGCTGCCTACGTCCTGCTGCGCACCTCCCACCTGCCGACAATCGATGAACCGACATCCATACGACGTGCCCAGCCCCCCGCCAGAGTAGTCGAGCCCGCGGTCTGCCCCGCTTATCCATGACGTCGCGGAGAAGAAGTCAAGGAGCGATCCATCATTGATCGCTTCTCCGATATGGTTGGCATGGTCGGCCACCCAGTGCCAGCGGGAGAGGTTCTTGGTTCGGGTAAAGACGGAGGCCTTCACGTCAAGAGCAGCGCCACGATGGGCCCACGCCCCAAAGGTACGGACATCGAAGGAAGAACCCACGCCCCAGTTATGCACCCAGCATTCTGACATTGACGCGCGCACCCCGTCCTGCACTTCCGGGCATCTGCGCCCACAGTCGATGAAGACGCAGTGGTGAAGGGATACTATGCCGTAAGAGGCATCCTCGTCAGGCCAGTCCCCATTACCGGCGAGGATGGCTTTCTTGCAATTGAGGAAGACGCAATGCCGGATATCAGCTCTGGCTCCCTTGATGAGATCAATGGCCTCATCCTGATCAGCGGGCGGTACACCAGCAAGGTCGAAGATGCAGCGGTCGATGAGAGTATACCCATCGGTCCCGAAGACCTGAACGCAATCGCCGCCCAGGCCGAAAGACGGGGAAGTGAAGACTTCCCCCGAGATATGCCTGCCCGGTCCCGCCATCAGCACACCTCCATGAGAAGAGTCCCTTCCTGATACCTGCGCCCCACATACTCTCCCTTCCAGCCATCCCGGTCTCTGAGGGCTATCGACGCCTTCTTCCAGTCGCCCTTGCGCATGGCGGAAATAGTCACTGGACCGCGACGCTCAGCACCTTTGGTCCCACACTGATAGGTGATGGAGAAGAGGACGCACTGTGCCTGCCACGGAAGGTCGGCAAAGGTAAGGGTATGCTCACCATGATTCCACCAAGGCGCGACGACCTCATCCATATATCCGCGGTGCTCGGCCGCAGTGAGTTCGGCTGTCTCGTCCGGAGTCAGCGTCAGAGGCGCGTTGCGGAGAGCGCGGAGAGCTTCACCCTGCTTCTTGCCTATGTACGGGGTAAGCCTGGCGAGCGTCGCGTCAGACACACCCCATCGCCTGAGCTGGGTGATAGTCTGCTGCCCGAGGTCGACGCCGACGCCGATCGTCACGCCGGAAACTCCCATGGCGCGGTACTCGGTTACAGGCTGTATGCCATAATAGTTGGCCGTGCCGCCGGAGTTCCGGTAGCACGGAATGTACCCGCGGCATGTCATTTTACCTTCCACTTTTTCAAGCCATTTGAAAATTCGTGCGTATGCAATTGGCATATTATTTCACCTTCCCTCCCATTCCATGCTTCACGCGATCCGCTTCCTCGGCGCGCTTTGCATCGTTGAAACGGTCCAGAGTGCCGACAAGGTACCCCGTAATGCGGCGGATGCGCTCGAACTTTACGCCCTTACCGATAAAATATGTCTTAATCGGTATACCGATACTTTTCATTTTTTGCTCCCTGGGGTCGACTCCGGCCTTTTCCAGTCTCCTCTCCAGAAACGGAAAGCGGTCACGATGACGTCCCAGTTTTCGTCCAGGATGCGCTTAAGCCCCTGATTCTTGTTCACTGCCTGGTTGAGTTCTCCAACCTCCTCGCTGATATAACCAACCCCCTGGGGGATACCATCAGCGAAAACAGGATGCTTTGTCTCCGCTACGGCGACCTTTGTCTTGAGCTCTTCCGTAAAGGTCCCCCAGACGTCAGGTTTGTCCGCGGCTCTGGCTCTGCCATCCAGATAATCGAGATATTCTCCGTCATCTATTTTTTCGGCGCATTCTGCGCCGCATGAAAAATAGCCGGAGCCGTCAACATAGGAATCGTTGTGGTGCGGATTTTTTCTAATACGGGCCATCTTAACCATAACCAGAGCCATGGCGACATCGACGGTAGTGAACTGAATCCCGAAATAGGCACTCCAGAGTTTCGCAATCTGCGAAAAGCTGTCCTCCGGGCCATCTCCGTATTCGTGGGCTCGGGATGTGAGGACGGCTTCCGCCGCGGCATCAAGACATTCTTTCCTAGTCATTTCATCTCCTGTTTTTCTGCTTTTCCCGTGTTCCCTTAGGTTTAGTTCCAAAAGCCCACTGGCCGCACAGCGACCTCACAGAGGCACGTCTGTCTGTCATATCCGGCCATCCTGATACAGGGTACTGCGGCACGTCTCGACGTCCTGCACGGTGTCACTGAGGTTGTAACCGCCCTTCCTGCGCAGCTTCGCCCAGCACGCAGGGCAGCGATAGTCTGTCGTGGGTGCGCCACAATCGTGGCAGCGGCGCATATACGCTCCGCTTCCCATCATCGCCGCTCTGCCGCGTGCCCCGCCCCGCCTCTCAGGCAGGCCCTGGAACATCTGCCTGTGATAGCGCATGTACTGCCATATCGCGGGCG
>ENA-ORSS01000687-ORSS01000687.1-human-gut-metagenome-genome-assembly--contig:-NODE-687-length-40014-cov-2.950549_pt1 | contig 40014 bp, 29 predicted proteins | sample MGYA00241899_ERZ509162 | MGnify/ENA primary metagenome ERZ509162 (study PRJEB26280, sample SAMEA2338641) | human gut metagenome | biome: human gut; feature: human-associated habitat; material: faeces... | reverse complement strand
TCCGATGGCGGCGCGCGTATCGCAGATCGAAGGGCAAAAGGCGGACCCGACAAACTTCCTGCTCATGCACGCCATGGGACCGAATGTTGCGGGCGTCATAGGCACTGCCCTCGTTGCGGGATACTTTATTGCAACAATAGGACACTAATAGGCAATACGGGGGCGCGCCCTGCACGGGTGCGCCCCTTTCTATTTCCCGTCCGTTCTACCTCAAAACTCAATTCTTCTTTTCAGGCGCCGCCGACAAAGCGGCGCTTTTTTTATTCGGTCTTAAAAATAGAATTGCGGGATAAAAAACTTCGCATTCGGGAACAAGAAAGGCGAAGGGCGTTTTGGGTTGCATAATGGGATAAAAACAGATGTAATTGCCAAAAATTTTAGATATGCTTTCAAAGCGGCAACCAGTTGAGATATTTATGGCAAGCGACGACAACTACGCGTCGCACCTGTGCGCCTCAATGGCGTCTATTATCGCAAATACTGGCCGCGAATTGCGATTTAACATACATAATAGCGGCCTCTCAGAATGTTCAAAAGGCAATATTGCGCAATTATGCACTGAAAATGTTTGCGTTGATTTTCTCGAAGTAGATAAATCGCTCTTTGAGAACTTTTATGTAATTGCCAAGCATATTTCGCTCGAATCCTGCTACCGCTACTGCATAGAGAGAATCAAGCCCGACATAGACAAGGCTATATACTTAGATTGCGACACAATAGTCTTGGGCGACATAGGCGGACTTTTCGACATCGATATTTCAGACGTATGCGCAGGGGTTGTTGACGATGTTATAAGGGAGTCTTACATAAAATCTCTGGGACTTTCGAGATACTTTAACTCCGGAGTAATGCTTTTAAATCTGGCAAAAATGCGCGAGATGAACGCCGCCCAAAAACTCTTTGAAATAAGCGCGAAACTCTCAGGCAAAACAAAATATCTCGACCAAGACGCGCTGAATATTATTTTCTCTGGCGATGAAAAATTTCTGCCTCAGAGATGGAACTCTGTAGCCCCCCTTTTTAGAAGAAAGCCCAAAATGAAATATGCCGTGCAAAGCGATATCCGCGACGCCGTGTACAATCCAGGCATCGTGCATTTTACGGGGCCCGACAAACCGTGGAAGATTCCATACACATTTTTGGCGCATCCGTACACTCCTGCATATTTTTATTATTTGTCTAAAACGCCGTACGCGGGGAAAGCCGACGATATTTTTGGGCAATTCCGGCCGTTTGCGGCGCTTGCCAACTATATAAAGCGCCACCTGTTTTTCTTTCTCAAGCCGGGATTTCTCGATATGCGGCGCCTTTATTCAAAAAACCTGCGGAAGTTTTCGGTTGCGGGGGCAAAGTAGTGCTTTTTATGCAATTCGGCGAACTGTGCATTGCAGCATATCTGTTAACCGCCAACGCCTCGGATTATCGGAAAGTAGGGAGTTGACAGGCGCGCCGATTTTGGGATTATATAAAAAAACTTATTTCTTATGTACACGGTAGCATGCATGAAATGGGGGGACAAATACGGCCCCGAGTACGTCAATAGACTGTATAATATGGTCGAGCGCAATACGACATTGCCGTTTAAATTCATCTGCTTCACCGACAATGCCGACGGCCTGTTGCCGGAAGTTTCTGTGCGCCCCCTTCCCGATATGCCGCTTCCGCCCGACAAAGAGAGAGGCTGGCGGAAGTTGTCGCTCTTTCGGGACGATGTGGGCTTGGAGGGGCGGGTGCTGTTTCTCGACCTCGATGTTGTGATAGTCGGGAACATAGACGGCTTTTTTACAATCGACGGCGATTTTATATTTATCAGGCACTGGAAGCCCTCAGTCAAACAGGGCGTCGGGCAGACGGCGGTTTACCGCTTCGAGGCCGGAAAGCTAAAATTTTTGTACGACGATTTTATAGAAAATATGCAAAAGATAAAATCGTCGTTCCGCCACGAGCAGGCGTATGTAAGCGACGCAATGTCAAAGAGGGGAATGATAAACTTCTGGCCCGACGAATGGCTGCCGAGTTTCAAATACATTTGCATGTATCCATTCCCCCTTAATTTCTTTTTTGAGCCGAGACTCCCGGGAAAAGCCAAAATAATTGTTTTCCACGGGAATCCCACTCCCGACCAAGCCCTGTCGGGCAAAGTGAAGGGAATCAAAAAATTCATAAGGTTTGTCAAAACCCCTGAATGGCTCAGGAGCAACTGGCGCTAAGTTTTTTAATATAATTTTAGAATTTCTACTATTTTTTCGGAAAATCGGCAGTGTAGCGCGGCATTCGGCGCGCGGTTTTAATAAATTACCGCCTGCCCTGCCGCGCCAACTGAAAATTTCGCATAAGTTTTTTTTAATTACGCAAGCATTTGCAAACGTACGTCAATTTCTCGGCCGAGCATTGGATACTCCCTCTATGTAAAAGGGGCTTGCAGATGCGTACTCAGGAATAGATGCCGGGTAGGACTTTCCCATAAAATCGACTACCGACTTTACGTTTCCGTCAAATAAAAGATTCATTTTCGTTCTAAAAGGAGCCCAAATTGCGGAAACTTTTACCGAGTCAGGCCTCGTCCATTCCGCCACATACACATCGCCAAACTTTGATATTTTTGGGCGGCTTGCCCCCTCCGGAAGGACGCTCGACAAAACCTGCATTGCCTTGTATGCGGGCTTCGGGGACATATCTTTGTGGACAATTCCAAAATTAGCCTCTGGGTCTGAAGTCTTCCATTCTCCAGCCCTGAGGTTGTACCAGAACATTTTATCAACTCCCGAAGATAGCGCCACTATGTAGGCAACTGCCAAATTTTGAGCTTGGGCGTTTTCTGTTATCACCGAATTTGCGTTTGTGAAAACGATTATATTTCCAGCGCCCTTAAATTTATATATTCCGGCGACTGCCCCCTTGTAGTCTTTTGTACCGGCCTCGATGAGCGGTATAAACTCGTCGCCATTTTTGAGGGCGGCAGTTGTTAGAAAGCGCGAGGCCGGGCGGGTCATTTCAAAATTGAAATCCGATTCGAATCCAGGCGCAGGTTTTTGGTATTGCTCTTTTTCCGGAACGCCTTTTTTTGTCCACCAAGTCTCCCAAGCAACTCCCATTTTTTTCAGATAAAGATCGCCTACTGTCTTTCTGGCTCCGTCCTCCAACGAAAGCGCATAGAATAGCGGCAATCCGTTTGTCGGGAAAATAATGGTTCCGCCGCGTCCAACATAATCTGCGAGATCCCCCATATATTTTTCCGGGAAAGATTCACCTAACGACGGTATTAGAACCGGAAATTTTTTGACGTCGAGGCTCTTAATCTGCGAAAGCCCGACAGTACGCACACTTTTAGAAATCTTATCCAGACGGACGTAATCGAGGTTTTTAACCCCATCATATCCCGCTTTGGTATCCGACACCACAGAAACGACAATTTTTGAGCTGTCAATGCCGATTCGTTTAAGAGCAGCAATCACAGGCTCCTCTACGCTTGCTACGGCAGAGGTGGGCCAACCAACTTCTGTTATCCAAATAGGCTTGTCGCCGATGCCGTACCTATCCATCAATTTTCTAAGTTTTTCGACTTCGCCTGCTATCGCCTCCGGCCTGCCGCCTCCGCCCCAGTTGTAGGGATGGATATTCATTATATCAAAATATTTTCCGGCGCCCGCCTTCAAAGAATCCTCTATGAAAACGAGCGGCACTCCGGCAGTTCCCGAATATAAAACCTTTGACGACGGATCTGCCGATTTTATTTCGCGCCACGACCTTTCCAACAATTTCGCATAGTCGGCTCCTCTTGGGGAGTCTTCTTTCCAGAATATTTTTACGTTTGGTTCGTTGTAAACCTCCCAAAAATCGAAGTCGTCTTTGTAGCGGGTGGCAACTGTTTTTACATAATTACCCCATTCGTCCAAGTGCTTGTATGCCGGGCTTGCCCAAGGAACTGTATAGGCGAGTATCGGCAAAATTTTTACGTTTGCCGCTCTTGCTTTCTCCAACATTGAATCTATGTGCGAAAACTTCCATTTCCCCTTTTGAAACTCCATTCCGACCCAGTCCAGATCGGTTCTAATCCATGAGATTCGCGCATCTTTTGCCGCCGACAAAGTTTTGTCTATGTGCGGACGCTCGCCGGAACGGCTTATGTGTGCGCATATTCCGTATGGTTCGGAAAGTCTGTCAGCCTGGGCAAAATGGGCGCATATTAAATATGAGAGCACAGCTATTTTTACAATGAGTTTCATTAGTCTTTCGCAATTTTTAGATTCATTTTACTTTGAGGCATAACTATAAATTATAACACATCTTGCGTCAATCATATTGTACAAAACCAAGTTTAAGCTTAGCAACATCCGGCTATGGGACGACGAAAAACGCGCCGCCCACTACGCCCCGCGCTAAAAACTATCTAAGAGGCGCTGCGCCCCGATAATACATTGCGCCAGTCAAAGGCAGAAACGGGAGACGCGTCTTAAATCGATAGATTTTCTTTAATCACAAAAAAAACCCCGCAACTGCGGGGTTTTTGCATTTTATTAAAATGAATTACTTTTTGCCGGCGTCTTCCCCGGCATCGCTTTCCTGCGAAGATTCTTCTTCCGATGTATCTTCTTCCTCGATTATTTCGTCCTCAGATTCCTCGTCCTGCGAGGTATAGTAGTTCTGGTAAGACTTGTCGTAATAATTCAGATTATATCCGGAAGCGGCCCCCTGCGGAACCATATTCATAATGGCACCGACAATCGGCACATTGGAAACCATGAGTCTTCTGATGTTCTTCTGTATGGCCTTGCGGGAAACTGAATTGAATTTTACAATATACACAACACCGTCAACATACGGCAGAAGTGCGATTGCGTCGCTAACGGCTCCCACCGGCGGAGAGTCGATAAAGACCCTGTCGTACTGCTCCCGGAATTTAGCAAGCATTGATATAAATTCTTCGCTGCCGAGAGCCTGCGTGGGATTCTGCGAGCGCTTTTCGCAAGGGAGGACGTCGAGGTTCGGATAATAGTCTTTAATTACACATTCCTCGATTGGCTTTCCGTCTTCGATATGGCTCACTACCCCGTTTTGAGACTCAATTCTAAGAATTTTAGCCATTGCCGGCAGGCGCAAGTCGGCATCGATTATAATAGTCTTTTCACCGTGCATGGCGCACATGAGTGCAAGATTGGTAACGACAAACGATTTACCTTCGGAGGGGGTTGTCGAAGTAAAGAGCAATACTTTCGAGTCTTTTGCGATTGTATTGACTTTTAGGATAGAGTGCAACGAGCGGAAAGCTTCGGTAGTCGCCCTGTCCGCATTTGAAACCGCGACTTGCGCCTTTTCGGAAGAATTGAGCTTTCTGATTCGCGGAATGACGCCAAGCAAAGGCAATCCAACAACCGACTCAATGTCGTACGCGCTCTTTGCCCTGTCGTCCATAAACGCAACAATAAACGCTACAAGGACACCGCCCGCAAGAGAACCAAATACGCCCAATACTATGTTAAGCGGAATATTCGGGCTTACCGGGCGGATTGCCGGAGAGGCCTTGTCGATTATATTCGCACCCTCGTTTATGAGGTTGACCTGCGCGAGACGCACATTCATCGAAGCAATGAGTCCCGCATGCATGCTTTCAGCAACTTGCTTTTCGCGTTCAATGGATTTATAGACAATCGCCTTTCTTCCGAGATCGAGTATCTGCTCTTTCTTTTCAAGCAACCTCTTTTGCGACTGTTCGTAATTTTGGCGAGCAGCCTCATACGCAGCCTGCACTTTTTGCTCGGCCGACTCCACCGCAATATCCAATTCTTTATTGAGCTGGTCGAGCGCCTTGCGAGCCTCTATCATGCGCGGATGCTTTTCTTTGTAGCGTTTCTCGGAAGAAGCTACAAACACCTGTTGAGTCGATCTATCTGTGAGAAGTTTGCTTATCTGCGGAAGCTCCGCAATAAAGGGAAGGTCTGTCAGGGGCTTGCCCTCCCGCTTAAATTCTTGGACGAGATTCCACTGGGTTGAGGCCGAGTCGAAAGTGCGCTTGTCGGATGTTAGAATTGTATTCAAATCCCTCAACTCATTTCTGTCAACGTCGTCTAGGTTTTCGAGGGAAATTGCCTTGTATTGTTCGCGGTATTCTACAAGACGTTTGTCAAGCTCCTTAACTTTGGCTTCCTGTTGGGCGACTTTTATTCTGAGTTCGTCAATGCTGTCGAGAATTTTCTGAACGCGAGTATGGTGGGTGTAGTTCAAATATTCCTGCGCAAAGAGGTTGGCAATAGTAGCCGCCATATCTGGATCCGGATGCTCAAATACAATGCGGATTATGAGCGACATTCTCTCAGGCGCGATAGTGCGGTTTTCCGCGAGCAATTCCTCCTCAGTCTTGCGTGGGCCGAGGGTGAACATATCGTTATACGGAGCCATAAAGCGGACTATTTCGTCCTCCTTCATGCGCGACTTTACCGCCCTTATAATTTCGTTGCTTTCGAGGATTTTAACTTGTGTGTTAAAGTCCTCCATTGAGAGAATTGCAAAGTTTCGGCTTTTTTCAGTAGAGCCCGGGCCGTCGATTGCAGCGTCTGCATCGCGCAATATCTGAACCCTTGCCATGGACATATAAATCGGGGTGACGCGCAAGGTGTAAAGAATGACACCCGCTAAAATAATAAAGGCAGTTATAACGATATACGCCCATCTTTCGCGAAGAATCATCATATAATCGCGGAAAGTTCTGTTGGGGCGTTCCGCTGCCCCACCGCCGCCGGGATTGTTGCCGCCGCCGTAGCCATAACCGCCGCCGTAGCCGACACCATAGCCGTAGCCGCCATATCCGCCGCCGTAGCCGCCATATCCGCCGCCGCCACCGTAGCCGTAACCGCCGCCGTAGCCGCCGCTGCCATAGCCGTAAGCTCCGGATGCGTCAGATATTATCCTCTTTTTTATAACTCTTTTTACGGTTTTTTGTCCCGGGTTATTCTTTGGGTCGGAATTTTCCATAATGAGAAATTTAGTGGGTGTAAATTAGATATGCAGGGTAAATCACTATTGTCTTTAATGAATAAAATATAGCATTCCTTCGGGAATCTCTATGCTATCTCCATCGTTAGGATATAAGGATTTAATTACCAAGCTTCGGGGACTTCTATGGTATCGCCATCATAAACCTGGAAATCCTTAGCATTTTTATCGGAAAGGATTGCCTTTAGGTCCACTTCAAAGACCTTTATGCTGCCGTCCGGCATCTTGCGCTTGACGTTTATCGACCTTTGGCCGGCAATGCGCGTCGTGCCCATGGCGCCTGCGATAGCGCGGGATAGCGTCATCTGCTCCTCAGGCGGGAAGATGACTTCACCTGGTTTATTTACCTGTCCGTTTACATACACGCGCTGCGGCGCATATTCTCTTATAAAGAGGCTGACATTGGCGTTTACGAGGTAGTCTTTCTCGTAGAGTTCCTTAATTTTACGTTGGGCTTCTTGAAGCGATAGACCCGCAACTTTTACGTTATTTATAAGGGGGAGAACAATTTCACCGGTTGCGCTGACTCTGCACAGAGTATCCATATCCTGTTCTTGGAATACGCGCATTTCGATAACATCAAGCGGCCTAAGCTTGTATGTCACCTTATTTTGCGCGAAAAGCGCAAACGGCAGAAAACACGCGCACAAAAGCAAAACTTTTTTAAAAATTGTAGTCATATATTTCTTAAGTATCTAAAATCTCTCGACAATTTCAACAGTTTTTTAAGGCATTTTAAAAATCGGCGGCAGCAAGCGTTGCAAACTTGCAAACCGCAGGAAAATACTTAAAACGCGAGGAAAAAAACATTGAAAATCAATTCCCCGAAAGTATTTTTAAGGGAGAAAATAAATATGGAAAGAGATATCATTCTACAAAAGGCCGCAAACGAGTCGAGAGGATTGGCGATAGACGCGATAGCCGCGCGTTCGTCTGGGCACCTTGGGCTTCCGCTCGGCTGCGCCGAGATAGGCGCGGTTCTTTTCGGCGAAATTTTAAAGTGCGACCCCGCGCGGCCCCAATGGCCCAACCGCGACAGATTTATTTTGAGCGCAGGCCACGGCAGTATGTTTCTGTATTCTTGGCTGCACATATCCGGATACAACCTCTCGATAGAGGATTTGAAAAAATTTAGGGCAAAAGGCTCGAAAACCCCCGGGCACCCCGAATACGGCGAAACTGAAGGCGTAGAAACTACAACCGGCCCCCTCGGACAGGGCATCGGCAACGCCGTCGGAATGGCAATATCCGAAAAGATGGCGGAAGCGCGCTTCAATACTCCGGACGCAAAAATATTCGACCACAAAGTCTGGTGCCTCGCCGGCGACGGCTGCATGCAAGAGGGCATATCGGCCGAAGCCGCCGCAATCGCGGGACTTTTGAAGCTCGACAACCTCGTGCTGATGTACGATTCCAACGACGTCACGCTCGACGCCGACGCCTCGAAGACAATGTCGGAAAATACGGAAATGCGCTTTGAGTCCTACGGCTGGGAAGTCTCGAAGTGCGACGGCCACAATATTCCCGCAATCCGCAAGGCTATTACAGACGCCAAAAATTCGGGCTCCGGCAAACCCAAGCTCATAATATTTAAGACTGTCATTGCAAAGGGCATTCCGGAAGTTGAGAATTCCGCGAAAGGCCACGGCGAGGGCGGCGCGAAATTTGCGGACGAGGCTAAGAAGAATATGGGGCTGCCCGCCGAAAAATTCTCGGTGTCGGCACAGACATACGAATTTTTTAATAAAGTAAAAGCGGAGCGCGCAAAAGTATCCGCCGAATGGGACGCCCTCTTTGACGCATGGAAAAACGCCAATCCAGAGAAGGACGACGAGTTGAAGGCATGTGCCACAAAGAGGTATTCCGAGTCCGCGGAAAAACTACTGGAACTCATTCCTCCGTTCCCGACTGACGACAAGAGCGCAACCCGCGTGTCAGGCGGAATTGTGATGAATACACTGGCCGCCAAGCTTCCGTACATGGTGACGGGGGCTGCCGACTTGTTTGGCTCCACGAAAAACTATTTGAAAGGGTTCGGCGATTTTTCAGCCGACATCAGAGACGGGCGGAATATATGGTTCGGGGTTCGCGAACACGCAATGGGAGCGATTACTAACGGAATCGCCTATTACGGATTGTTTGAGCCGTCCTGCGCAACATTTTTGACGTTCGCCGGATACATGATGGGCTCAATAAGAGTCTCAGCACTTTCGCGCCTGCGCATGCAATACGTGTTTACGCACGACTCCATCGGAGTTGGCTTCGACGGGCCGACCCACCAGCCCGTGGAACTCGTGTCAATGCTGCGCAGCATTCCGAGGCTCGACGTCATGCGCCCTGCCGACTCGGAGGAGTGCGCCGCCGCATGGGCCCATGCCGTTTCGAGGAAAAGCGGCCCAACAGCGCTCATTTTATCGAGGCAAAATCTGCCGATTTTAAACGATATTCCGCTTGAAGCGCGCAGACTCGGCACGTTGCGCGGCGCATACATTGCAAAGCGCGAAACGGGAACGCTCAAAAAGATAATCATAGCAACCGGCTCGGAACTTCAATACGCAGTGGAGGCTGGCAAGATAGAGCCCCAGACGCGCGTAGTTTCAATGCCGTGCATGGAGCTTTTCGAGCGGCAGGACACCCAATATAAAGAGGAAGTCCTTCCGCCCGACTGCAAGAACAGGATAGCCATCGAGGCGGGAGTCACCGGCATGTGGTATAAATACGCCAGCAAAGTCATTGGCACCGACGACTTTGGTTTTTCGGCAGACGGTCCCGAGTTGTTTGAAGCTTTTGGCATAAACGCAAAATCCCTCCTCGGATAACGGATTCTTGGCGAAAGTTTGCGCCTCTCCTCACAATGGGGGGCGCAATTTCTTTATCTTTTCGGCAAGCGGAAAAACTCTGCATTTCCACTTGCGGAAGAATTGGAGAAGATTGCCTTTTAATGCCGTACTAAATCTATCGAAAATTTACCCGCAAAAAATTGCGGATAACGAGACTGGTATTTAACTTTACACTGCAAAATAAAAAATCCTGCGGCGCGCACAAAAAGAAAATTTAAAATCCGTTTTAAAAGCTCTTAACATGCGGGAAAAGCAATCGCAAAAAAAATGCCGACCCACAAAATGAGAATTTCAACATTTTTATAATTCTGCCATACAGAATGCCATATCGCGGCAACCGTGAAAAAGAATTAGAGTCCTATAATATCCAAATAAGCCGGAAAAAGAATACAATACAACAACCGCCCGAAAGTTTTTATGAATGGAAACCGGATAGCAGAAGATAAAAATATTTTAGCGGCTAACGCCGCAAATATTGCACATCTCTTTCCCGCACGCAATAGAACGCGCGGCAACTCCCAGCACAATCGAAGGAATTAAAAATTTTTTTCCTTAATCATGTAAACAGGCCGCCGCTTCGATTCGAGATATAGCTTGGACATATAATGTCCGAGTATCCCGAGGCAGAAAAGCTGCATGCCGCTAAGGAAGAAAATAACACAAATCATAGACGTCCATCCATACGCCGAGTTGTGGTATATCAACTGCCTTATGGATAGTACTACAATGGCAACACTTGAAAATAGGCAAAAGAATATTCCGATTGCCGCCGCAATAACAAGCGGTATCGTTGAGAATGAAGTAAGAGCGTCGAGCGAATACATCACAAGCCCCATAAACGACCACTTGGTTTTGCCAGCACACCGTTCGACATTTTCAAATTCCAGCCATTTTGTCTTGAAGCCCACCCATTCGTACATTCCCTTTATGAATCGGTTGTACTCCGGCATTTCCAAAATGGCGTCAATTACCCTGCGGTTGATTAGGCGGAAGTCCCTCGCGCCCTCCACAAATTTTAACGGCGACAAAGAATTGAGAATTCTGTAAAAAGCGCGCGCGCAAAACGAGCGGACAGCAGACTCGCCCGTTCTGTTTTTTCTGCGTGTTGCAACACTGTCGCAACAATCTTCGCGCATTATCTCGAACATTTTCGGCAACAGCGAGGGGGGGTCCTGCAAATCGGCGTCCATGATGGCGGCGATATCGCCTTTTGCCTCGCGCAGGCCTGCGTACATGGCAGCCTCTTTGCCAAAATTTCTGGAAAGGGATATGTACTTTACGCGTTTGTCGCGCGCGGCCAATTCGCGCAGAAATTCAAGGGTGCCGTCTTTCGAGCCGTCTTCGACAAAAATTATCTCAAAGTTCGATGCGCCTGCAGAATCCATTACTTTAATAAATTCGTCGTAGAAAATCGGCAGAGCTTCGCGCTCGTCGCGGCATGGAACGATGGCGCTAAACATACCCTCGTAAGGTGGAATATTTTTTTCTTTATCGATTGTGGAGTCGGCCGCCATCTTTTTTTTTTAATATTATTAAGAGTTGCGGCGCAATATCAATCTATTTTTACCGCGTTTCCGATAAACGGGGGCCTTTTAAATTTGGGAGGGCTGCAGAGAAAACGCATAGCTAAAAACAGTATTTTGAGCTTAATTATCCGTACAAATAAAAGAGCAAATTTTATGCAGGAAAAACTGCGCGCCGAAAAAATTTTAATTGAAACCCAAGCACTCTGAATGCAAAGTTCAAAATATGCAAAAGCTCGCAAAAAGCGCGATACTGTTGTTGTGGCTCGCATGCGAGGCAGCCGCATCTTCTACATTCGTGCTTGAAACGGGTGAAATAATAAAAGGCGTAGTTCTCACCAAAACAGCCGAAAACGTTGAAGTAAGAACCGCCTACGGAGATATAAAAATACCGTACACGGCGATAAAAACAGAAACCGTCGATGACCCCCCACCCTCTGCGAACTCCGACACAACTTCCGAAAACGGCGCGGCCGAAACGCTTGATGTTGAAAACGGAATAGAGATTGGAGAAGTGGGGATTGAGCCGCCGGCGCTATTTCCCGACAGCGGCTCCACAAACGACGCAAAAGATACATTGGAGACCAAGATAATATCTTGGAAAAAGCAGTACCGGACTTTCTTGGAATCTTGGGTGCCCGAAGGGTGGGATTTTAATCTGCGTGGCGGAGCTACAATAGAACATACTACAACATCAAAAACACTTTTTTCGTTTGGGGGCTCCGCAAAGAGGGAATGGGACGAATTTTTCTATTCGTTCGACGCCTTTTACGACTACGAAACACAAACCGATACGGCGGGAGTGACTTCCACAACAACGGATAAATACGGCGCAAATTCCGACTTTAGGTGGAATTTTTTAGGGGAAAACTCAGACTGGTTTTTTTCAAATATAATATCTTATAGGCACGACGGAATAAAACAAATCTACGACCAAATAGACAACGCAGTGGGCTTGGGATATTCGTTCGAGCTTCCGGAATGGGGGATAAAATGGGACGTTTCGTTCGGCCCCGCCGTCAGATATATAGACGCCTACGATTACGACTACCACTGGATACCCATGGCGATACTAAACGAGCAGCTGACGTGGGATATTACAGACATACTCCGGTTTGAACACAAGGGATATATGGGCATGGGGCTAACTACCGGAAATGAAGGAACGATATATATAATGATAGGCTTGGTTTTTATGCCCGAAGAAATAGTGTCGCTCGCGCTGAGATATACAAACGATTACGATTCAATAAATTCTCCTTCCGCAATAAAGAACGAGCAAAGATTGATATTCTCCATAGAAATTCCGATTCGCGGAAGACGTTAACTTGCATAATTTGCAAGCAGATTTACCCCACAAATATTTTTCATAATAATAAACTATTGGAATTGTTTTAAGACGAGATTCTAACGTGCATACAAAAACTATCCTAAAAAACTCTGCTTCGCAGAATTATTTTAAGAAAGAAATTACCACTCCCACGTAAAAGAAATTCCTCAAAAAACTCCCAGTCCGGCAATAGTTTTAAGGCGGGATTTTGTACGCAGTTCAAGAAACAAGAAAAGTCCGCGCTGGGAGCGTACATTGACGTACGTGACCTGTGCGGACTTTTCGCAGTGACGCAGAAATGCGCCAAAATCCCGCCTTAAAACCGGGAGGAGATTTCTTCGGCGAGCCTATCGAGTTCGCGGAATGTTGACTCCACAGGCCTTCCCTTCACTTCCACCCCCGGAATTTTTTCCGGCTTCACCAACTTAAAGCACGCCTCAATCGGAGCCGTCAGATTTCCACCCCATCCAAAAGAGCCTATTACGCTATAATATTTTAGTTTTGCCCTTAGAATGTTTATCAAATATGCCGCATAGACGCTTTTTGGGTGCGGCCCCGTCAAAACCATAGAAGTTCCAAAAACTACGCAAGGCGTATCGATTAGCTGCATAGCCAGCTCACCTTCGTCCGCGTCCACAAGCTCCGCTTTGACAACGCTAATGCCTCGCGATTTCAGGGCATTTTCGAGGTAGTCAACCATTATCCTCGTATTGTCGTACATAGAGACGTAGGGGATAAGAACTTTGCGCGAAAATTTATCGGAAGTCCAGTCGGAGTAAAGGTTGATTATAAAATCGGGTTTATCGTAAACCGGGCCGTGGCTCGGTAGTATCATTTTCGGCTCCAGCTTACGGACAATATCGAGATACTTTGAGCAGAAGCCCCTAAACGGCATCATTATTTCAGCGTAATAGCGCCGAGCGGCCTCCGCAAGGTTTTCCGAACAATCGGCAAAGAGTTCGTTTGCCGTGTAGTGGGCGCCGAAATAGTCGCATGGGAAAAGGAATTTATCCTCCACAAGGAAGGTAAACATCGTATCCGGCCAATGAACCCAAGGCGTCATAAAGAATTTTAGAGTGCGTCCGCCAAGATCTATTTCTTCGCCGTCGGCTACAACTTTCATTCGGGACGGATCCACCCCGAGCATATTCGACAAGTTCTCCGCGCATTTGGGGGAGCATAGCACAACCGCCTCCGGATAGGCTTCCAAGAGAGTCGGTATCGCGCCGCTATGGTCGGGCTCGGCGTGGTTTGATACGATATAATCGATTTTAAGGCCGCACGCCGAAAGCATATCGCGATACGGATCGAGCAGTTTTTCGTACATGGTGTCTATAAGGGCGCATTTCTGCGCGCCTTTGACAAGATACGAGTTGTATGTCGTTCCCTGGGGAAGCGGAACGAGCTGATCGAACAATTTGCGGTTTTTGTCGTGCAAACCGCAATAGTAAACTCCGCTCGCGATTTCTTTCATGGAGCCTATTCCTCCACTTCTACAAACTGTTCTTTGCCGACTCCGCAAAGCGGGCAAACCCAGTCTTCGGGAATGTCTTCAAATGGAGTCCCGGGCTGGACAGAGTTGTCGGGATCCCCCTGTTCGGGATCGTAAATATAGCCGCATACTTCGCATTTATATTTTTTCATAAAACTAACCTTTCTTTTTTTTTTCAGATATAACCTATATTATCGGATAGGACAGAATTTTTCCTAAAAAGTTTTAGTCGGAGTCCGCGCCGCCTATTTTCTTAACGGTAATTATTATGCGGGCAGTTTTGGCAAGCCCCGTCGGGAACTGCTTGCGTATGTCTGAGTACAGGCCCTGCGCATCGTATTTTGACGGGGCGGCAGATTCCGACGACTGCGCAGCGGAGCCGCTTGTAGTGCCGGATTTTGAAAATAGCGTGGTTTGCGCCATGGCGTCGGAGAGGGTTTTGTCGCTGGTGAGTTCCGGACGTTCAAATTGTATGCAGTACGGGCGGTTTACCGTGAGAACCAAGTCCCGAATCTTGCGCTCAAAGCGCTCAAATTGGCGCTGTTTCATAATGGTGTTGCCGTTATTGTTGCCGTCGGCGTAGAAGTAGGAGACGGGATTGGAATATATGTAGTCCATATTCAACAGGAGCTTTTTGCCCTTGACCTTCAACAGCTTCATAGCGCAAAACGAACCTAGATCAAACTCTTCGACATCTCCGCGCAATTTCGGCCTGTTTCTGAACATAGCCTCAACGCGTTTGTCTTTTGCCTCTTGTTCAGCGTTAGGCTCGTATTTATCGAGGTAGTTTTTGTATTCGCCCGCAAAGAGAGATGCGGTTTTCTCGCCTTTTTCTATCGCGTTTTCGAGATCTTCTATCTGGGTGGAAAGTTTACCGATTCTGCCCTGCGCACCGGTAATTTGATTTTCAAGGCGGGTGATTTCACCTTTTAGGCCGATTAGCTTTCCGCGAGCCTCGTCGATGGGGGCGATTTTCTTTACTTCGGCAGCTTTTTTAGCGGTTTTCTCGGAAGAATTGGAGTATTCCTCCATATCCACAGAGGGCGCAGGATAGCCTTTTGCCATATACCTTTTCGCGAGAACTTTGCCGTCGAAGCCCTTGTATTGGGATTCCCCCTCGGAAAGAACAAAGGTAAACTTATCTTCCGGCCTACCGGCAATATGAGTCTCCACAGTTATGGAGTACTTCTGCGCCGACAATGTGACGGCGAACATCAATGCCGTCGCGCAAGCTGCTAATTTCGTTTTTGTCATAATGAAAAAAATAAATGGATAAATCTTGGGTATGTCAATTAGTTTTGGCGCTTGGAAATTTCAGCGACAATTCGGGTTTCGCCGCATTCGGCCAAAACGATGTTTTCTGGTACATCCGCCTGCGCCGGCATTGAAAATTCCGCATTTCCCAATAATCGCCTATTTCCGCCTTTTATTTCGACTATTTTACACGAATAATATTCAAGTTCTTCTTTTTCTTTGATATTTTTCTTCGCGCACTCAGCTTTTGGATTTTCCGCAAGTTCGCGGGCGGCGGCAATTTTCTCTTCGAGGGCATCCGAAGTGGAAGTTTTCCCGCTTGATTCAGTTTTTTCGGAGCGCGCAGTTTTCTGGGAAGGCGCCGCGCCTGTATCTGAATGCCATGAGTAAGGATGCGGCATTCCGTATTTTCCGGAACGCATAGGCCTGCGCTTAGGAGCTTCGCGGACACTTCCTTCGGGAGCCAGAATGAGATTTCCGGCGGCGTCCTCATAATAATACTTGTCGCCGATTTTTACAGGATCGGAAGCGTACAATATGGTATTTACGGCAAGCAGAGCCGCCGCCACAAGCGTTGCAAGTTTCATTGCCGCGATATTCTTAGAAGGGTAGCTATTTTTCAAGTAAAAAGCTCTTTCGCAAGAAATCACATTCCAAGATATTCCTGCATTTCTTCTTTTGGTATCACATACTTTGGCGTGTACGATTCCCCGTCGAGCTTTGCCTTCAAATCCACGTGTATAAAACCTTCCATTACGCTATTTGATACCACAAAATCCGTAAAGTATTTGGTTATTTCGGCATTGACCTCAGCCTGCGCGGCGGCCGCGGCGGCGTATCTATAATAAGGCTCTTTTATCGTCGCTCTCGCGGCGCCGCGGTTAGCCGCCTTTATATGGTTTACAACCAGCTTAAAATACTCGCTGTATTTCCTAAAAAACAGACTCTTGTGGATTCTCGGCCCATCGAAAAAGGCCCTCCGGTATTGTTCGGCAATCTTAGACACAATGTCCGACCCAAGGGCGTCCATAAATGTGTTGGTGCGCACAAACCTCATAATCCAGTAATTCATGAGGCATTTTCTCAAAACGAAGTCCCTTTGCCTGTCGTACTCGGCCTTGTCGAACTTGCGCCACTTCCGCAAGTGGTCGATATCTATTGGCGCGAGCCTCGCGCGGGCGGGCATATCCTCGCGCACTATTTTCTCGACGGATTTTATGATTTTCTCGCTGCCAGGCATCTGAAACGGCGACGTCGATATGTACGACATATCCGTCTGCTTGTAAAACTCGATTCCCCTGCTCGGCGCTATTTCCAAGAGCCCGAGAAGCTTTTGCGCCCGCATATCGACAATCATCGCCCCTCCGGTGCCGAAATTCGCCGCTTTCGAGTAGTCCGCCGCTCCGAGCGAGAACCCTCCCTTGCGCATTACGGGGTATATCGTGCGCTTCGACCCTTCCTTGTTTGCGCCGATTATCGCAATCCTCTTGCCCTCTAACGACTCCGGAATCTCCGAAGCTTTCGGGAATTCCACAGGGTTGACGGGAATATCTTTGCCGACTATCGCAAAGGCGAACATCGAATCGGGCGAGACATAAATTTTGTCGCTTTCAAAAGAAATGTCAGCAAAGTCCATGGTAAACTTTCCGTCTATGACTTCGAGCATTTCCGCCGGGAACAGCACAATCTTCTGCCCGTCTATCTCCAGAAAATATGTGCAATACGACTGGTCTCCAACTTGTTTTATGAATACGTTTTTATAAAAGAAATCCTCCATTTTCTTTTCGCCGCCGTCGTATTCCTCGGGCTTTTTGCCTCTTCGAATTGCCGCGTCAAGCCTAGCATTCAGCTCGTCGAGCTGCGCGCAAAAATCCCCCGGAAAAGTCTCCTGTATTCCGGCCCTCAAATCCCCAAATTCGGGCGGAAATTTTTTCATGATATAGTTGTGCCGGGCCAAAAACTGCCTGTCAAAATACCTTATCGCCTCGTCCGGATTTTCGTGCATCTTACCGAGCGTGTTTTTCAGTATTAGGTTGTAATCGCTCTGAGGAACGTCCCTCCATTTATCCTTAACGGCGTTAAACGCGTCGCCAAGCCGCATAATCGAGGATACCTGCGCGGCGTAGTCGCCGGAATATATGCGCGCCACTGAATTTATTATTGTCTTAGACTCGTCCTTTGAGAGCTCAAACCCCCTTATTGCGTCCCTTATGGCAATCGCAGCGGTTTCCTGTTTCGAAACAAATTCGTATTGCTTGTCGTAGTCGTTCGGAAATTTTTTTGCGGCCATCACCCTGATTTCGTCGCCCATGGACGCGGGGACTCCCTTTCTGCGCTGATCGATTTTCGCCATTGCGGATTTTTGGTCGGCAAGCCACCGCGCGCGGTCCTTTTCGCGCGTCGGGAAAAGCTCTTTCGCCCGCTTTTCAAGCGCCTCCAATCGCGGATCGACGTATGCGGATTCCTCGCTTGCGGGGAATAGTTCAGCACCGTATTTATCGTAGCAGTACCAGCCGCCAAGCGCCGCGAAAATAACTATCAGAATGGCTAATTTCATCAAATAAAATAATAATTTATGAATGCCGCTATTGTCAACTATTATATAAAAATCTCCCAAATCTGTTTTTTAGAGCATGGATTCTTACGTCAACTCCCGCAACATTTCGCGCATAAAAAATTCCCCCATGTCCGCTTTGGATAATCGGGGGAATTTATCTTTTTAGCCGCAAAAATTTTATTTTTTGAAGCGCGGTTTTAACGCAGGCGCACCCTTGCGAAAAAACCTTTTTCGCCAAGCGGCAAGAATAAACTTAAAGCATTGCCGATGCGCGCAATTCTTCAGAGTTCCCGAATCACGCGCAAAAAATTGCGGGTTTGCACAAATAAAAAAAGCTGCCGCAAAAGGCGCGACAAACACCTTGCGGCGCGGCGTACCGCTTAACGGAGCGATAGCCGCCCGCTTTTTTCTACAAGTTGGCGACGGCCTCCTCGGCGTTTTTCCTTATCTGGGCCCAATCTTTCGCGTCTATCAACGAAGTCGGGGCTATCCACGAGCCTCCTATGGCAGTCACGAGCGGGGAATCCGTGTAAGACTTCATATTTGAAAGCTTCAACCCCCCAAGCGGGATAAAACTTATGCCAAGATGCTTGTACGGGGCGGCCATGCTTTGCAAATGCTTCATTCCGCCGGAGCTTTCCGCCGGGAAGAACTTCATGAGCTTGCAGCCGTGCTCGAGCGCCTGCTCTATTTCGCTCGGCGTCATTATTCCGGGAGCGAAAGGCAGTCCGGCCTCCGCCGCGGCGTCGATTACCCTTACATTGCAACCGGGGCTTACGCCGAAATCGGCGCCACGGCTCTTGGCTTCGCGCGCCTGTTCGGGCGTAAGGATAGTCCCCACGCCGAGAGTGAGCGGCAGTCCCGCGCCGGCTATCGCCGAAACGCACTCGAAAGCCCTCTGCGTGCGGAGCGTCATTTCAAGCGCTGTGACGCCGCCGTCGCAAAGCGCCTTTGCGAGGTCAACGGCTCCGGCGGGATCGTTTACGGCAAGCACCGCGACGATGCGCGCCTTCTTTAATCTATCAGTCAGATTTCCCATATCTTAATATGATTTTTATGACGGATTTTCCCCGTCTCCTTTAATTTTAGGAAGTTTAAATTGCGAAAGTTTTGAGCGCAATTGCTCGGCAGTCTTTTCGAGGGAGTCGGTGGCAGCCTTGAAAGCGCCGATTTTATCGCGCGTCTGCGCCGCCGACTCGCTAAAAGCGTACATTGTCTTGCTTATTCTCGCCGCCCTGTCGGCCTGCGTCTCCACGCCGCCGGCAAGCTCCTCAAACTTCGGGCCGACTGCCGCGACCTGTTCCGAAACGGCCCGCATATTGTCCGAAACCCTGTCCATCACCCTGAGAGAGCGCCGCATTAGTATCACGAACGAGCGCATTTCCACGACGCCCGACTCCACCGAATCCCGCATATCCGACACCATTTTTGATATGTTCATCGCCGAGACCGCAGTCATATCCGCGAGTTTTCCTATCTCGGATGCTACAATCGCAAACCCTCCCCCGAACTCGCCCGCCTTTTCCGCCTCGATTGATGCGTTAAGCGATAGCAGGTTTGTGCGCTGGCTGACTGTATTAACGGTTGTGACAGCCGAAGATATGCCGTCGGTTTTCTCCTGGATAATTGAGAGCCTTGAAGCGACCGACTCTGTCGCCGAAAGGAGGCCCGAGGCGTTTTCAGTGAGGTTTGAAAGGTATTGTTCGCCTTCGCATATTCCATTGACGCTCGCAACTATGTTTGCGGCGGCCTTGCGCGCCTTGGATTTAAGTAGCTCCACCGATGACGATATCGATTCCGTTGCTTTCGAGACATTTTTGAGGGCTCCCGCTTTTTCAACGGCTATGGATTCTATTTCGGCAGCTCCCTCAGAGATTTTGACGGCACCCGCTGCGAGGCTTGCCCCTCCGCTTTGAACTTGCCAAACGAGCTTGGAAAGGTATCCCGTCATCTTTTCGAGGGCTACGCAAAGCGCGAATATTTCGCTGTTGCTCAACCTGTCGGGATCGGTCAATTCGGAGAGTGCCTCCCGCGCGCCGCGCAGGTTGCCGTCGCGGATCATATTCGACGCCTCCACAAGCCCGCCCGTCATCTCCTTTCCCCTGTCGGCCGCGAGCCTCGCGGTAAATGCGGAAAATCCGAGCATCAATATTCCGATGGGCAGCAGGAAAAATATGAATCTTTCGCTTGCGCGGGAAATGCGCGCCATGGCGTCGTACGAGTCGCTTTTATAGAAGCTGACGCCTATTACCATATTCCACGGCTTGAAATATGTATAGACCGACGTAATGTCGCCGTCCCAGCCGGATTCCGCGACTTTGTAGCGCTTTGAGCCTATCTTCCCGTCGGGGGCGTTTACGGCCTCGGCAATTATTTTCATAACGGCAGTTCGCCTGTCGTCAACGCCGTCTGACTCAACCGAAGTTGAATTGAGTTTCCCGTCTTTGGAAATTCTCCAAACCGCCCCATCGTCAGGAGTCAGTTCAATGGCCCATACGAAGCCGCTTGCCCCAAACCTTGCGTCTTCAAGATATTTAAGGACGTAATCGTGCGAGTTTTGTTTAAAACCGTAGCACACCGCCCCAATCACATTGCCGTTGTTGCCGATTACCGGCTCGTAGTTTGTTGCGAAGTCTATGCGCTTTGAATACGCCGAGCCCGAATATCCGCGCTTGGACAATATTGACCTCACTATTTGCGAACCTTCCCCGCCGGTCGCCGGAATGAAATTCCCGATGTACCTCCCGCCGGAGGAATCCTCCACTGTCGATACCGCGCGCAGCATGTCCCCCGCTTCGTTTACGCGGACAAGCAGCGCGAACTCCATGCCGGTGTCAGATTTGAGCGTGTCGAAGATATCGCGCACTTTGCCCTCGGAAGAAACTATGCGCCTGTTTGAGTCGAGCACAAATTTCACTTTTTCCTTGCCGAACGAAAGCTCCGGTATTTTCACCACGCGCTTGTCGGAGGGATCGTTTTGATTCGTTATTTCAGCCTCCACGGACGCGTCGGAAAAGCTTGCATGCCCGAGTTCCGCAAGCCTTGAAAGCAGGAGCTTGCGCGCATTGTCTATCGAGGCGTCGCGGGAGTTTTGTATTATTGAGCATATTTCGCGTATATCAGCGGCAAGCTGCGTTGCGTTGCGCTCGCCGATTTTGTCGAATTCATTTTCGGCGATGGCGCGGATGTCGGAGTTCATAATGAGAATGAGGGCCGCCATCGCTATTACAGGCAGAGCCGACAATCCGACAAAGAAAATCATCAGAAGCTTGGAGAGCGATATTTTCATTTTTCGCCCTCCTCTATCTTGAACCTCGAAACAGCCTCGAGCACGGAAACCGACACGGAGTCGAGCGATTTCACCGCGGCGCGGAACTCCGATATTCTGTCCCGAGCGCGGACTGAGGAGTCGGACAGCTCGAGCATTGTGGCGCTTATTTTGCGGGCGTTTTCGGACAACTCGCCGATGCCAGAGGCGATATCCTCAAACTGGGGGCCGATTGCCTCTATCTCCGACACTGTGCGGGCGAGCATATCGGCGGTTTCGATTATGATTTTGGAGCTTTGGCGCATTTTTGCGCCGAACCTGTCCATTTCCATGACGCCCGAGTTCACCGAACTTTGCATTTGCCGCACAATGTTTTCTATATTGGCGGAGGCAATCGACGTTTTGTCTGCGAGCCTTCTAATCTGCCTTGCGACGACCGCAAATCCGAGGCCGAACTCGCCCGCCTTTTCAGCCTCGATTGATGCGTTAAGCGACAGCAAATTTGTCTGCCTGCTTACGTCGTTGATGGCGGTGACTATGCCGGTTATCTTTTCGACATTTCCGTTTATGACCGCGAGTTTCCCGGCGACGTTTTCCGCGGCCGCCGTAAGGGAGTCGTAATTGTTTTTAAGGAGCTTTATGGATTCGCCGGACTCCCTCGCGATATCGAGAGTCCGCGAGACTTCAAAAGCCGAGCCTCTCGCGGTTTTGTTTAAAGCTTCGGAAGCTGCGAGAATCTTTGCGCCTGTCGAAGCCGTATTTTTTGTCGATGCGGCCTCCTCAGATGCGATGGTGTCGAGGGTGTCGGAAGTATCGGAAATCCTGCCCGCCCTCTCGGCTACGTCAACCCCCATAAGCTTCAGGACGCTTATTAATTTTGTGAGACTGCGCGCCATCAGCAAAACGGCGGTAAAGAGCTCGTCGAATTCCTCGACCACGCTGCTCTTGCCGGAAAGAATCTTTTCGGCCGCAGCGATGTCCCCGCGCGACTGCGAGTTCGCGACCCTCACAAGCGCGCGGATTGTGCGCGACATGCGCGTTGCCATTATCCATGCGATGCCTATGGCCATTGCCGCGAAAATCGCGCCCGCAAAAAGTATTTTGCGCGTCAAAGTGTCGGTCTGTTCGATGAGGTCGGCGCGCCCGGACTGGAACTCGCGCTCGTCTATCATCGTTCCGATAAGCCAGTGCCACGGGCGGTAATAAGTATAGGTGACAAGCCTTGCGGCGTCGCCGGACTGCCCCATCGGCAATACGAGCGAGTCCACCGCAACTTCCGAGCCGCGAAGATTCTTAGCTTTGGACAGCGCATTCAATATAAATTCCGAGCGCACTTTTATGTTGTCGTCGGCAACGGATATTCCGACGGCGGTGGTGTCGCCCGAAACGCGTATGACGGGGTTTTTGGGGTCGGAGTCATCCACAATCCAAACGATTCCGCTTCCGCCAATTTTTATTGTTTTTAAATATTCCTCTATTTCCGCTGTGGAGGAGCGCCTAAGCCCGAAATATATGCCGCCGATTATCTCGCCGTCCGATGAAGCCAGCGGTATGTAGTTTGAATCCGTGCTCCTCGCGCCGGCCTCCGTACCGGATTTGAACACTGAAATTCTCTCGGAGGAATCGTCAGAGTACGGCAAGAGCACTCCCGCAGCCCTTTTTCCGTCTGCGGCGGGGCCTGTTCCCGCGAGGGCGAGCAAGCCGTCGTCGGTCTTGGCATATATGGCTATTTCGCAGCGCAACCCGTCTTTTAGGCGCTCCATAACGCGGGATACGGCATTCGCGGGGTCGTCTGAGGGCATATTTGGATCCACGGGATACTTGCCAAATTTAAGTAGCCTTATCTGGCGCATCGAATCGGAGTCGGGGTCTCCGAGAATGCGGGTCGGGATATTGGACGGCGATTCGGCAAGCGACGGCGTACCGAGCTTTTCAAAAGCTGATATTATTGAGGCTCTCGCGGCGTCGGAAGCGTTGGTTTCGTTAATTCTAACGATTTCGCACATTTGGCGGATATCGATTGTAGTCCGCTTGGCGTTTTCCACGGCCATTCCCCTAAATTCCGAAGTAGCTGTGCGTACGACATCGGCCCCCATGAGCTTTATAAAAGCAAACATTCCCGCCACCGGAATAACCGTGACGGCAAGCCCTATCCCCAAAAGGGTGGTTTTCATTGAGGCCTTCATTTAAGATTGGATTCAATCACAACGGCGCGCTTCTTCAAGACTATTTTCGCCATAGACCTCGGCGGACTTGCGCGTTTTGCTTAAAGAGCGCTTCGCGATTAGAGCGGGTTTACAATGAATTTTATCTCTCCATCTTCGGGATTCAATACATTTGCAATTAGCATCTAAATTCGCGGGCAACGGAAAATTTTGTTGCCCACCCGCGATTTGCGCGGCAGAATTTGCTTAAATTAGACCTGTATGAAGAAATACATTGTCACACTCGCCCTTGCAATCACCGCATGCGCCACTGCGCGCGCGATGGAAATAGAATCGGTAAAATTTGACGGAGAAGCCGACTTAAACGGCTGGCAGATATCGCCGTCAAACTGCGCGATAATATCCGGAGGCGTTTTGCAGATTACAAACCCCGTGCGCGCGGAAAAATCCCGGGCCGAGATTGTAAAAAATCTACCTATAAAAAAAGTTGCCGGAAGAAGAATATACGTGAGCGTAGAGCTCGCGCAAGACCTTACGCCTTCGGTTTCAAGGTGGGGTGGCAAGATATTCCTCATAGAGGGCGGCAGCGACAATTTCTATGTCTATGCCGGCAACTATATAGCCCCGGGGAAATCCGACTGGGCGGAGACCTCGTTTTTTACGGACGTTCCGCTCGAATCTAAAAACTTAAGAATGCACCTCGGCGTGGAATCGTCGTCGGGCAAGATTTTATTTAAAAACCTAAAAATATCCTCGCAGGACATTCTCGCTGAGTTCGCAAAAATAGCGAACATCGGCTACGCGCAGAAAGACTACGAAATAAAGGCTTTTAAGGCGTTCACTCCGGCGGGGGTCGGGTACAACGCCTCGGAATTCGACACCTCAAAGACGGAATTCGCAAATGTTCCGTTCAGCCTACGCAACTTTCACCGCAACAAAGACAAATTTGCGGTAGCATTAAAATCCACCACATTTCCCTCTGGCCTTGAAAGGGCGGAAACGGAATTTGCGGGCATTGAGGCTTCGGGTAAATTTTTGTACGTCCTGCATTTCGTTTCAAACTCCAAAGACGGCGACAAAATAGGAACATTGGAAATCGAAGGCAACGGCGGCAAAAAGGAAACATTCCCGATAGAAGCCGGAAAAAATGTTTTCGACTACGCTCGCGCCGGCGCAAATGCCGACTGCATATCCGTGGGTCCGTGGCAAAAGTTGGGGCAGACCTACACTGCGTGCGTCTCTAAATTCAAGATTCCCGACGGATTTGGGAACATCGCAAAGCTGGTATTTACCCCTGAAAACGGGGTCGCCACATGGGTGCTTCTCGGGGCAAATATATCCGAGCGCGACGTCGCATTTCCGAAGACGTGGAACTACACCACCCGCGCTGACGACGTATGGAAGCCCATGCCCGAAAAATACGCCCCTCCCGCGGCGCCCGGAAGCGTCCTCGACCTGACTTCCCTAAACCCCAAGGAAACAGCGGGCGACAGGGGGCGCGTAATAGTCAATAAGAAAGGACGCCTGGCATTTGAAAAGACGCCCGATGTCCCCGCAAAATTTTTAATACACATCGGCGGGGATTTCAGGGAAGTGTCGAACCATGAAGAAGCGGCCGCTTTCGCCGCAAAACTGCGCCAAAACGGATACAACATGCTAAGAATCTCCCCAGACCGCGATTTGATGCACGGAGCAAAAGCCGACGGGGAATTTAACGAAAAAAGGCTCGACCTCCTCTTTTACTATTTCTACGAGCTGAAAAAGAACGGCATATACATAGAGTTCGACGCCATGGCAAGCGGCATCGGATACAGCATCGGAGATTCGTGGGATCCACGCGAAAAACGCAATTTTAAATATTCAATATACAGCGACGACAAAGTAAAAAAGAATTGGCTAATCGGGACAAAAAAGATTCTCACCACCGTAAACCCATATACCGGCACAAAGCTTGCGGAAGATCCGCAATTAGCCCTTGTCATAGGCTACAACGAGCTTGAATTCGGGCTCTCAAAGCCCGGAACTTACACCGAGCTGCGCGGCGAATGGATAAAATTCTTAAAGCGCAAATACCGCAACGACTTCAAAAAGCTCTCCGATGCCTGGAAAGACAAGCTTCCCGAGGGAGTTGAAGATTTTGACGCGCTCCCCGCATTCAACCGCGACGAAGGCATCAACAAGCTCGACCAGCGCGCCCGCGACATAAACGAATTTATAACAAAATTGGAGCGCGACATGTTAAAGTGGTTTAAGCGGCAGTTCCGCGCAATGGGCTTTGAAGGCCCCGTGACAAACTTCAATATGGGGAAGTCCATGCGCAATATCCTTTCCCGCAAAAACGCCGACTATGTCGCGATGAACAACTACCACGCCCACCCGTCAAACTTCATAGATATGGGCTCGCGCATATCGCAAAAAAGCTCTGTCGGCGAGGGCATAAACATATCGCGCGCTTTTGCCGCCACAAAAGAGCACGGAGTTCCCTACGTTATAACAGAACACGGGCATGTCTTCTGGAATAAGTACAGGTACGAACAGGGATTCGCCACTGGCGCGCACTCGGCACTCCAAGGCTTTGACGGCATAACATGCTTCGCAAATCCCGTCACCGCGAAGGATACCCCGCCCGCGGTTTACCCGTTCAACAACGCCCCCGACGTCACAATAAGGTCGCAGGAATTTCTAACAGCGCTTATGTATTTGCGCGGCGACGTTGCCGAGTCGGCGTACGAGGCCGTCATAAAAATCAACGAAAAGGATATTTACAAGTCCGATTCCTACGAATACGGCTTGGACGCGCGCCAATCAAGGCTAAGCCTGCTCACGAAGATGTCGGTGGAATCCTCCCCGAGATACAAACCGGCCGAAAACGAAATTGCCTTCGACAGGCTCGGCGGCTCATCGCTGATACTCCACAAGGCATACGGGAACATTGCAGATACCCAGCATTCGGACTTCGACTTGTCGTCGGCTGTCGAGGAAATGCGCAAGCGCGGAATGCTCTCAAAGAACAATAGAACGGACGTATTGAAAGGCATATTTGAGAGCTCCACGGACGAAATATACATAGATACTCCGCGCAAATACATGACAGTAAACACTCCGCGCCTGCAAGGCATGAGCGCCCCCGCCGGAGAAACCGCCAAGCTTTCCGACTTTGAAGTAATCTATACCCAGCGCAATTCAAACGTCACCCTCGCGGCGGTGGACGGCTTAAAGCCAATAAAAGAGGCGCGCAGGTTCGCGCTTGTAATCTCCCCGAATTCGCTGAACTCCGAGATGTCATTTACGGACGAAGACATGGTAAGCTTAATAAACATAGGCAAGCCTCCGTTGCTCGTCGAGACTGGTAAATATAAGGTAGCGCTCTCCACGCCGCACTGGAAACAGATGAGGCTTTGGGCGCTCAATATGGACGGCTCGAGATTGCAAGAGCTTCCCTTAAAGAAGTCGGACGGGCGCATAGAGGCGGAAATCGACACTTCAAAGCTCCCGATTCCGAGCGTATTCTTTGAGCTGTCGGCAATGTAGGCTCAGCAACCTGACGCAAGGGCGCATTTTTTAATGCGCCCTTATTTTTTTTGGTGTCGGAAAATATTTTTAAGAGTGCAATTTTTTTCTGAAAGAAGGCTGAAAAGAGACCCTAAAAAAAGCGCCCTGCGCGCCTGCGGAAACGGATACCCCCCTGCGCGCTTGAGGAAACGGAGAACCCCCGCCCTACCAAGAAAAAGACACACTGCATGTCGCTAAAAAAATATTTTCGGCATTTTAGCGACGCTAAAATCTGCCAATTTGCGCCCGAAAAAATTTGTTTTCATAAAATTTGCGCCCATTGAATTTTTTCACCACCCGCGCGCGTGAAACAGTAAAAATTTTGCATTTAAGCCGCCTTCTTGCAGCGAAAGGAGGAAAGAAAATAAAAAAATCCCCAAAAAAAATCCCGCTAAACTTTTTATTCGGTAAATTCGGTAAAAAATATGCGAAAAAAATTTGCCGCACTAATTTTTTGAATGGCGCAAAAAAAAGCGGACTCCATGCGGAGCCCGCTTAAACAACATGAAAATCGTCAGTTTTTGCGCAAATATTCGACGCACTCCTTTATGACGGGCATCGGATTAGACGCGATATTCTCGTTTTCAAGAGTCAGGAAGCCGTCGAAGCCCTGGCTGTCGAGCTCCGACAAAATCGCCTTCATATCGAAAGCACCCTTTCCGAGGACGACGCACTGGTTCTTCGGCACGCCAAACTCCTTCTGGTCTTTAAAATGTAGCGAAACATATTTTCCCCTCAGAGTTTTAAGCCCCTCGACAGGGTCAATCGCGCAAAGCGACCAATGCCCGATATCCGGATTGGCCTTTACATTGTCGTAGCCCGACGTGTACTTGGCAAGCACAAGCGGCTCCCAATACTGGTTGGGACTCGTCATAGAATGGTGGTGAACGCACATAGTCACTCCGTACTTTTTGCCAACCTTGTCCCAAATCGGGAAGCGCGCCACAGGATTTTCGCTGAGAACCCTGTCGGCGCCCATTTCTTTGGCGAATTTGCAGACGGCCTCTATGTCTTTTTCGGTCTCGGTGTCGTACCTGCTGACTACACCGAACGCGACCATTTTAAGCCCTGAATCCTTAAAGAGCTTTTTCATGTATTCGCGCGCTTCCTTCGGCATTTTAGGCCCGACTTTAACGTTCGGGAATTTGTCGCTGAGCGTCTGCCCCGGGTAGCACTCGACCCCGTCTATGGGGAGAGTTTTTAGCATTTCAAGCGTCTTTTCGAGGGTGAAATTCCTAAAAGTGTAGGTCTGGACCGCAATCTTGCGGTGGTGGTCCGCCGCAAATGATGCGAGCGGGGCCGCTATGAGAGCCGCCGTCAGGGCGAGTATTGCTGATAATTTTTTCATATTCAAATTTCTTGCAATTTAATGTTTCGGTTGAGGCAGATTAGTGGGAGCGCAGATACTCTACACACTTCTTTATTTGCGGGAGATTGTTGTCCCAATCGGCCTCGTATTCGATAACGAGGAAGCCGTCATACCCCTGGCTGTCGAGTTCCGCAAGCATCTTGTCAACACCGAGATTCCCCTCGCCATACGGCACGCATCGCCTGCTTTTCGCGCCCAAATCCTTGAAGTGGACCGAGCCAATTTCTCCTTTTAGAATTTTCAGATTTTCGACAGGGTCGATTCCGCTGAGAGCCAGGTGCCCCACATCGGGGTTGGCTTTGACGTTGTCGTATTTTGAAGCGTATTTTTTTACGAGTTCGGCGTCGTAGTATTGGTTGGCGCTCGTCTTTGTGTGGTGGTGAACGCACATTGTCACTCCGTACTTTTTGCCGATTCTATCCCAAATCTGCCAAGAGGCGACTGGGTCCTCGGTAAGAACGCGCGTAATTCCCATTTCTTTGGCGAACTTGCAAATCGCCTCGATATTCTTTTCGCTTCCGCCGCCGGTGACCCCGAAGCTTACGGGCTTTACACCCGCGTCTTTGAGGATTTTTTTAAGGTACGCAATCTGCTCCGGGTTGAGCGACGGGCCGACTTTGGCGTCGGGATATTTTCCGCCGAGCTTCTGGCCCGGGAAGAGCTCAACGCCGTCGATGTCGAGCGACTTTATGCGTTCGAGAGTCTGCACGAGTGTCATTTTGTGCATGGACCAAGTCTGGACAGCGATTTTTCTATGTTCTGGGCGCGCGGCCGAGCCGCCGTCCGTGAGGGCGCACCCCGCGAGAAAGAAGAGCGCCACAACAGATAAAATTAGACGTTTCATAAAAACTTATATTTTCATAATTGCCGATTTATGCAAGCATATTTCAAGCCCATTAGCCTCTCCCGCCTCAAAAAAAAAATTGCATTTGCTCCAAAAACCGGAGATACTTTTGTCTTCAACTATCAACGCAATACATTATATATATGAATAGAAGAGATTTTACCAAAACAGCAATTACGGCTCTATGCGGAGCCGCCGTCGCGCCCGCAATGGCGTCCGCCCAACAGCAAGGCGGCAAGGACCCCGCATTCAAAAGCAAATTTGCGCCGAATCTGAACCATTTTAACGCCACCTGCAAGGGGATGTCGCCCGAAGACAAAATACGCTACATCTACGACAGGGGGTTTAGGGCGCTGGAAGACAACGGAATGCCCGGCCGCCCCGTGGAAGTTCAAAACGCCATTGCAAAGACGATGGAAAAGCTCGGAATGGAAATGGGCGTATTTGTCGCCCACGCCGAATGGGGCAACGCCTCGATGACAGGCAACCGAATTGACATGAAAAAGCGCTCGCGCGACCCGCAAGCTTGCCGCGAATACTGGGCGAACAAAATGAAAAACGTCTGCGAGCTCGCCAAGAGGGTAAATGCAAAGTGGTGCACGGTAGTCCCCGGGCTTGAAGACCCGAGCCTCGAGCCCGAATACCAATTTGCCAATGTCGCCGACCATTTAAAGCGCATTTGCGAAGTCTTGGAGAAAAACAACGGCCCGACTATCGTGCTCGAGCCGCTCAACATAAAGAACCACCCAAGCCTTTGGTTGAAGAGGATTCCGCAGGCCTACGCGCTTTGCAAGGCTGTTGGCAGCAAGCACTGCAAAATTCTCGACGACCTCTACCACCAGCAGATAACGGAAGGCTGCCTCATTCCCAATATAGACGAAGCGTGGGACGAAATAGCATACTTCCAAGTAGGCGACGTTCCCGGGCGCAACGAGCCCACTACCGGCGAGATAAACTATAAAAATGTATTCAAGCACATCTGGAACAAGGGCTACCGCGGAATAATAGGAATGGAGCACGGGCAGAGCGACCGCACAAAGGCGGGCGACGAAAAAATGATAGCTGCCTACCGCTCCGTCGACGTCGATTAGCCGCGCGCATAAAAAACGCAAGGGCTTGCCGCTTCCTGCGGCAACCCCGCATGCGAGAGTTTCGACTCCGTTAATGCCCGGTTTCAGGCGGGGAGTCTGTACATTGCAAAAATGGGGCGTTTTTTTGCGCCGGCAACATTCGACAGTTTCGGCGCGGCGCTTCAAAAGTTACAATATTCAAGGCGGTTCCCGATAGGAGCCGCCTTTTTTTAGTTGCGCGTATAAAAATTCTAAACCCCTTCTCCCTCCAAAGGCGCAAGCAGACAAATTTGCGGGGCGCCGCAAAAAAATCTCGGGACAAAATATTATTTACCAAAGATAAATAAGCCCGCAAAATCTCCGCAAAAGAGATTTTAATTTATGTGCGGTTAGAAAAAATAATATCCAAATTTTATTCGGGGCACACTGAGGGTATGAGAAAACGCCTGAGCGGCGCGCGCGCTTTAATTTGCGCGCACGTTAAAACGACAAAAAATCGGAGGCGCAGATTTTACTGCGCAAAACCTCCAATAGCAGAGTTATTTTTTTCACCGCCTTTGTGTTAGGCGGGCGTGAAAAAAAGAATTTTCTATAAAAAACTCTCCAATCAGAGCGCGGTGGAATCGGAAACTTGATTCATTGCGAACCAGCCTTTGCTTATCTCGACTCCGCTTTCATTCTTGGACGAGCACCCGCCAAGCATGAGGGCGAAGGCGGAAATTATGGCAACAATAATAATTTTTTTCATAATCGCGCGATTTTGGCGGATTGATTCAAAAAAGGCAATTCAATAAAAAGTTGCAAACGTCCGGATATTTTGTTTGACTCCCGCGCTATGAAAAAATTTGCGTCAATAACAGCCGTCGCGATTTTGGCTTTCGCGGCGCAATTTACGGCCGCTGCTGACAACGCCGGAAGCGATATAAACTCAATGCGCGAACGGATAAAAGAGCTCGAAGAACAGGTTGAGCAGCTAAAAGCCAAGCTTGTCGAGCAGGCGAAGCTTGACGCCGAAATAATTTCCATGGCGCGCGCCGAAAACCGCGCGCTAAAAAAGCAGCTGCGCGCCGCCAAGCGCGCCGCGCGGTTGGCCAAGATAGAAGAGGAACCCGAGGTGAAAAGCACAAAGGAAAGAGCCGAGCAAGTCGAGAAAAAGACCGAAGAGCGCATTTCCGAAAAAGAGTCCGAAAGCGAAGGCTTTCACATGTTCCCGTTCTAACGGCAACCGATAAAATTTTAACCGACGCCCGCGCCCGCACAAAACGCGCGGACGCGCAATCAGCATAAAGAAAATGTCAGAAACAGACTTCAAAAGCTCATTAAACCTGCCGAATACGCAATTTCCCATGCGCGGCAACCTTGTAAAACGCGAACCCGCGCGCATAGAGCATTGGGAGAAAATCGGCCTCTATAAAAAGATTCAGAAGCTCAGGGAAAATTCGCCGAAATTTGTGCTCCACGACGGCCCGCCCTTCACAAACGGCGACGTCCATATAGGTACAGCCCTAAATAAGATTCTAAAAGACGTAATCCTGCGCTACAAATCGATGAGGGGCTTTGCGACGCCCTACATTCCCGGCTGGGACTGCCACGGTTTGCCGATAGAGCACAAGGTCGTCAAACAGCTGCGCAAAGACAAGCGCACCCTCGACATTCCACAGCTGAGGGAAGAGTGCGCCGCATTCTCGGAATCTTTCATAGAAAAACAGAGGGCGCAATTCGTGCGCCTCGGGGTTCTCGCGGACTGGAAAAACGAATACAAGACCAAGAAACCCGCTTACGAAGCCGACATTCTGCGCACGTTTGCCGCGTTCATAGAGCGCGGGCTCGTTTACAGGAGCAAAAAGCCCGTGTATTGGTCGATACCGTGCGCCACGGCTCTCGCCGAAGCGGAAATCGAATACGCCGAACATACGAGCACTTCGATATGGGTGGCCTTTAAGCTCGACGAAGAATCAAACAAGCGCCTCGGCCTCAAAGACGCCGAAATCGTAATCTGGACGACCACCCCGTGGACCCTGCCCTCAAACCTCGCAATGGCCGTAAATCCGGACGTTGAATACTGCGCGGTATCCGCCGGCGGGAGAACTTTTATCGTAGGCCTGCCGCTCGCGGACTCCTTCATAAAAGATTGTGCCCTCGAAGACGCAAAAATATCAGTTCTTGGCAAGGGTTCCGACATCGAAGGCATAGAGGCTTTCCACCCCTTCATCAACCGCAAGAGCAAAGTTTTCTGCGCGCGCTACGTCACGACAGACTCCGGCACGGGAGTAGTGCATATCGCACCCGGCCACGGGCTCGAAGACTACCAAGTCGGGCTCGAGCACGGCCTTGACATCTATTCACCGCTGGACGACGAAGGCAAATACGTTGACGACGGGCAGATTCCCGCGGAACTCGTCGGGATAAGCGTCCTCGAAAATTCCGAGGGCAAGAGCGCCGCAAACGAAAAAGTCCTCGAAATAATTACAAACAACGGCTCGCTGCTAAAATCGGCGAAGATTTCACACCAATATCCGCACTGCTGGCGATCCAAGACGCCCGTTATCTTCCGCGCGATGGACCAATGGTTCGTTGCGCTCGACAAGGACAACCTCCGAAAAGAGGCGCTGGACGCGATATCGGAAGTTAAATGGCTCCCCGAAAGGGGCGAAAACCGCATAAGGGGCGCGGTGGAATCGCGCCCGGACTGGTGCATTTCAAGACAGCGCTCGTGGGGAGTCCCGATTCCGGCATTCTACGACGCCGACGGCAAGGCGTATCTCGACGCCGGTGTCGTGAAGGCTGTCGCCGACAAAGTCGAAAAGCTCGGCACCAACATGTGGTACAATATGTCCGCGAGCGAAATACTCGACGGAATAACACTTCCTGCGGGCTGGCCTTCGGCCGACAAGCTCACAAAGAGCACCGATACGCTCGACGTATGGATAGACTCCGGTTCGAGCCACAATGCAGTCTTGGCGCGCAATCCGGATCTCGCCTGGCCTGCCGACCTTTACTTTGAGGGGTCCGACCAACACAGGGGCTGGTTCCAAAGCTCTTTGTGGACGGCGATAGCAACCCGCGGGCGCGCGCCGTACAAACAGGTAATAACCCACGGATTTGTTGTCGGACAAGACCGCAAGAAGATTTCAAAATCGGCGGACGGCAAACCGCAAACCTCCGACATGTACGTCGGTAAATGGGGCGCCGACATAGTGCGTTTTTGGATAAGCTCTGTGGACTACCAAAACGACATTCCGATTTCCGACGACATTCTCTCGCACATATCCAACGCCTACCGCGGCGTGAGAAACACCATAATGTACCAGCTCGGCAACCTGTACGACTTCAATCGCGCAAAAGACGCCGTCGCGCCTGAAAAGCTCGATGCGCTCGACAAATGGGCGCTGTACAAGACTGCGCAGTTTGTTGACGAAGCCCAGAAGGCGTACGACGCCTACGAATTCCACAAAGTCTATAAGCTAATCGACAATTTCTGCGGAGTGACGCTGTCCAGAGTTTATCACGACATACTTAAAGACAGGCTCTACACCTACGCGGCACATTCAGCCGAGCGCCGCTCCTCGCAGACAGCGATAGACATTATAAGCGACGCCCTCATAAAAGTTGCGGCTCCTATTCTTACCTTCACTGCCGACGAAGCGTATTCTTTCAAGAACGGCGCGGAATATTCGGAAGACTCCGTCCACTTGCAGGATTGGCCGGAAATCGGCGCCGAGTACCGCGACGAAGTCGCCTACGAAAGGGTCGAGAGAGTTTTGAGCCTGCGCGAGAAGGTAAACGAAGAGCTCGAAAAGCTCCGCCAGAACAAGACGATAGGCAAGAGCCTCGAAGCCGAAATAGAGATAATGGTGGGGGCAACCTCGCCCGAGGCGGAGGCTCTACGGGAATTGTCCGGAAATCTGCCCGAGATATTTATCGTATCGGCGGTCAGGGTGGTCGAAGGCAATTTTGAAACGCCCGCAGTGCGCGCGGCAAAAGTCGAGGGGCGCAGGTGCGCCAGATGTTGGAGAGTAATGCCGGATCTGCCCGAAGACGGCATCTGTCCGCGATGCAAAAAAGCAATGTCCGAACATATATGACGAAAAAATCAGCCGCAAAAAACAATAGCGCCGCGCCCAAAAAAAAGGTAGCGGCAAAATCCGCTGCGCCGGCAAAAAAACCGGCTGCGAGCAAGCCGTCGGTCGCGGTAAAAACCGCTAAGCCGGCTTCCGCGGAAAAGTCCGTCAAAAAGAAGCCGGCTCAGATAAAAAAGCCGGCTCCTAAAAAAACCGAGACGCAGAATAAAACCGTTTTCAAGGCCGCCTTAAAACAGGATACAGCCCCCGCGAAAAGCTCGCAAAAAAATGCTGCTCAAACCATTTTAAAATCGGCCCCCAAGGGAAACCCTAAAGCCCGCAAACCCGACGGCTCTGCAAAAATCTCCATAAATATGCCGGCAAATGAAGTGCCGGAAGTCCGCGAAACCAAGCAACCAGAGCCGATAAAGCCAAGGCGCCAAAAGAGAAACCATATCCGCCCGTCGGACTCCATCGCCTTCACTCTCGAAGATCTCGACGCATATCTTGAAATGCGGGACTCCGGCGCCGGAGCCCAGCAGGCAAAAGCGGTGGTCAAGAATGTCCCGGGCAAGCCAACCGCCCCAAAGGAAACATCGGCGAAAGTCCAGATGAAGGCTACTTCGTCCCCTAAAAATCCCGTAGCGGCGGCAAGCCCATTCGATATTCTCGGATTCAATCCAGTGGAAGCCCCTTCCCTTGAAAAACACAGGGAAAAGGAAATTCCGCGCAAATGGAAAAAATATTACAATATGCTCGTGGACCTCAGAAAGAGGCACTCAATGGGCGCTGAGAGTATTTCCGGAGAGGTTTTAAAACGCTCCGCAAAGGAAGATTCGGGAGACTTGTCCTCGTACGGACAACACTTGGCGGACGCCGGCTCTGAGAGTTTCGAGCGCGATATGGCCTACAACTTGCTCTCGAACGAGAAGGAAATGATTGCCGAAATAGACGACGCCATTGAACGCATAAGAAACGGCACTTACGGAATATGCGAAGTGACCGGCGAACCCATTCCGGAATCGCGCCTCGAAGCCATACCCTTCACGCGTTGCACAAAACACGGTCAGGAGATTAAAGAGGCGGAAAACCGCAAAATGAAATCAGTGCAAAGATCCATATACGATATGTCCGAAGGCCAGTCTGGCCCGACCGACGACGAAGAAGATATGTCGTAGGCTTGCACGGCAAACAGAACCGGCGGAAGGAGAGAAAAAAATCCCCTTCCGCCAAACGAAGAAATATTTTGCCACAGTTGGAAAAATCATCAAAAAAAAGATCTTCCGCCGTATTTTTCGCGGCGGCGGCGTTAGTGATTATCCTCGACCAGCTGACAAAGCTGGCGATAGTCGCCAATATTCCGTGGGAGAGGGGGAACCCGACCTACCATTTTGGCGCGGAAAGCTCGCCAATTGCGCTGATAGACAACTTTCTATACATAGTCCATATAACAAACGAGGGCGCGGCTTGGGGCATACTGTCGGGACAGACGTATCTGTTGACATCAATAGCCCTCATTGCGCTCGCGGCGGTTTGGATTTTTAGAAAGCAGCTCGGTTTCGACTCAAAGTGCGGGCAGCTTGCGCTTGGAATATTCGCAGGCGGCGTGGTTGGAAACCTCGTTGACAGAATATGCTACGGGCATGTGATAGACTTTATAGACGTCCACCTTCCGATTGTAAATTATAGATGGCCCGCGTTCAATTTCGCCGACTGCGGGATAACGGTTGGCGTCTTTATCTACATAATAATGGTGATACTCGATGAACGGGGAAAATCTACCTCAAAGAAATAGCCCAATGAAAAACAAAATAGCGTCGTTTGGAGAAATTGTATGGGACAGTTTTGGAAATACCGAAACTCTGGGGGGAGCTCCGCTTAACTTCGCGTATTTTTGCACAAAATTTGGCTGCGACGCCGCAATAATAAGCGCCGTTGGGCGCGACAGATTCGGGAAGGCGGCACTCGAAAAAATATCCGAAAATTCAATAAATGCCGACGCCGTTATTGTCCACGAAACCCTGCCGACCGGCATAGTGGACGTTGGGAAAGGTCCCGACGGGCTTCCGGAATACGATATTCGCCACCCAGCCGCATGGGATGAAATCGCGCTAACCCCCGCCGCAAAGGCGATAGTCGCCCGCTGCGAAGCATTTTGCTTTGGGACATTATCCCAGCGTTCGCCCGTTTCCACAGGGACTTTAAGAGAGTTATTAAAAGTTCTCCCCAAAAATTGCCTAAAAGTCTTCGACGCCAATTTGCGCCAAAAGTATTTTAACCGCGATGTTTTGAACTTTTCGCTTTCAAACGCCGATATCTTAAAGCTAAACGACGCGGAATTGCCGATAGTTTTTGAAACAATATTCGCGAAAAAAAGCCCCGATTTCGATATAGCCGCAAACGCAATTTTAGAAGGGTATCCGTCATTAAAATACCTTGTTTGCACCCTCGGGGCTGACGGGCATATTATATACGGGCGCGGCATAACTCCGCTAAGGGGGCTGCCAAAGCCCGTTGAAGTTGTGGATACGGTGGGGGCAGGCGACGCATTTACGGCGGGGTTTGTGTCGGCAGTACTCGGAGGCGCTGGGATTGAGGCAGCCTCAGAGCGCGCGGCGGAATCTGCGGCATTTGCATGTTCGCGCCGAGGAGCTATCGGATAATTTTTATAGGCGTAAAAATATCCTTTGGTTTGCACTTTTTCGCGGTAGCTGCCCTCAAATTTAAGGCGATGTAAAAACATTTTATCTGAGCCGCTAATTTTAAAGAAAATGTTTTCTTTATCTGCGGAGATTTTTATTGTTTTATTTTACCGAAGCTTTCCGCGAAAGCAGAATTAGTAGCGGACTCTATTGCAACCGTCGCATTGCGCGCCGATATTTTTCGCCAAAGTATAGGATTTTAGCTCATTCTACTTTGGCGCGCAAACCATGTTTTGTCCGTTAGAATAGATTTTTCTCAATTTGTCTCATTTTATCTTTCCTTAAAATATCATAATATAAACATACATATAAACTTGACATTTTTTTCAACCCATTATAGACAAATTTTAATCTAAAATTTTATTATAAATGCATATGAAAAAGCTTCTCTCTCAAAGTATAATTTGCTCTATTTTGGCGCTATCCGCTTCACCCCTTACCTACGCAGACGTGTATAATTATGTAGGCAAAGAAATATACTACTCTCTAGACGACCCAAACTCTTGGTCACCCAAAGGGGGCTCGAGCGGTTCGTATGAGTGGATAAATGGCCAGACCCTCATATTTGACTCCAACACAAATGCCGGGGCCGCCAATCAAGTTGCAGTAAAATATCTAAAAGACGGCGATACCCCGGATATAGAGGAGATTATTTTCAAAACAACGACGAATGTCCAAGCCTCGTCTTCAAGCGACACTACTCCATATACATCTATTAAAGTGGGAAAAGTGACGGTATATGCAGGCACTGAGGACAAACTTTCTACATTCTCAAAAATTACGTTGGGCGAACTATCAATCGGCGCGGATTCCGAGACCCCCGTATCAACTTCCACAATATTTTCTACTTCCTTCAACAATAACGGCAACGACTATTTTTATAATTCCGCCACCGATAACTCAATATCGGCAGATATCGGGCGCGTGACCCTAAACGGTGCAGTACCGACTAATCCAAACGATCAAAACACTACCCTATGGTATATAAACAACCAAGCCTCCGCCAGTGCTAATTATAAATCGGGCGTAATTTTGGTAAACGGGATAGACGGCATAGGAACTGTAAGAAATAATTTTGGCGACAATGTTGAAGGCAGCACGACTCTCGTTTTCACAAATACGTCAGACGCATCTTTCAAAGGCGTATTGATGGACGACTGGCACGCGGGTACAAAACTCGCAAAATTAACCGTGATAATGGACGGCGCAGAAAACGCCACCCAGACTATCCGCCAAGTTTCAACATCGACAGGTGGCGTGTGGCATAGGAATGATCTGGATTCTGTCGGGACAATAATAAAAAACGGGACTCTTGCCGTATCCACAACAGGCGACGTTGAACTTTCGCGCGTCAAACTTGAAGGCGGTGCGCTTGCAGTCGCCACGAGAGACGACGCGGGCGTCGGCGGGCAGGAACTTGTAACGCTCGTCATTGGGGTTGACGCACAGCGCCGTATCGCCCAGAATGGTCTCGGGGCGCGTCGTAGCCACGACGAGGTACTTGTCCGTCCCCTCGACCGCATAGCGCAGGTAGTAGAGCTTGCCGTGCGACTCCTTGAAGACGACCTCCTCGTCCGACAGGGCGGTCTGCGCCGCGGGGTCCCAGTTCACCATCCGCACGCCGCGGTAGATCTTCCCCTTGTCGTAGAGGTCGCAGAAGACGCGGATGACGCTCTCGGTGCGCGTCTCGTCCATCGTGAAGCACGTGCGCTCCCAGTCGCACGAGGCGCCCAGCCTGCGCAGTTGCTTGAGGATCACGCCGCCGTACTTCTCCTTCCACTCCCAGGCGTAGCGGAGGAACTCCTCGCGCGTGAGCTGCGACTTCTCGATGCCCCGTTCGCGGAGCATCGCCACGACCTTGGCCTCCGTGGCGATCGACGCGTGGTCCATGCCGGGGACCCAGCAGGCGTTCCTGCCCGACATGCGGGCGCGGCGCACCAGTACGTCCTGCAACGTGTTGTTGAGCATGTGCCCCATGTGGAGCATGCCCGTCACGTTGGGGGGCGGAATGACGATCGTATAGGGTTCGCGCTGATCGGGTTCCGAGTGGAACAGGCGGTGTCCGGTCCAGTAGTCGTACCATTTGCTCTCGATCTCGCGGGGCGAATATTTGTCTGCGATTTGCATAGTGCAACAGGGTTTTGCTTGAGTTTTCAGGATGGCAAAGTTATTAACAATCTGCCAAACTTAAAATAAAATCCGTGAAAAATCGTTACCTTTGCACCATTATATCAAAGTAAACTATGAGTAAAAAAGATAAAATCGAAACCATCGAGGCGGACGACGCGAACCTCGTGCCCGAATTGCTGGACGGAAAACACCGCGTGATCCCGATCGTGACGGGCGGCGACGAGACCGTCGAGCAGGTCGAGGTTCCGGAGATCATCCCCATTCTGACGCTGCGCTCGTCGGTGCTCTTCCCCGGCGCGATCACTCCGATCACGGTCGGGCGCGACAAGAGCATCTCGCTCGTGCGCGCCGTGAATGCCGAAGGCGGCATCCTGGGCGCCGTGCTGCAACGCGAGAGCGAAGTCGAAGACCCTTCGCCGGACGACATGTACAAGGTCGGAACGGCGGCGCGCATCATCAAGATACTCGAAATGCCCAACGGCAACCTGACGGTGATCCTGAACGGGCTGGAAAAGATCGAGATCACGGAGTACGTGACCACGGAGCCTTACTTCAAGGCCCGCGTCGTGGCGCTGCGCGATTCGACGCCCGATCTGAAGAGCATCGAGTTCGAGGCCCTCGTGGACTCGATCCGCGACGTGGCGCTGGGGATCATCAACGTCTCGCCGACGATGCCCAAGGAGGCGGCCTTCGCCATTAAGAACATCGACTCCAAACGCGGCATCATCAACTTCATCTGTTCGAACATGGAGCTGACCGACGAGGACCGCCAGTCGCTGCTGGAGGCTCCCGGCCTGCTGGCTCGCGCCCGCAAGCTGCTCGAGATACTGATCCGCGAACAGCAGCTCGCCGAGCTGAAGAACCAGA
>ENA-ORSS01000653-ORSS01000653.1-human-gut-metagenome-genome-assembly--contig:-NODE-653-length-41122-cov-5.950422_pt1 | contig 41122 bp, 37 predicted proteins | sample MGYA00241899_ERZ509162 | MGnify/ENA primary metagenome ERZ509162 (study PRJEB26280, sample SAMEA2338641) | human gut metagenome | biome: human gut; feature: human-associated habitat; material: faeces... | reverse complement strand
GCCACCAGCACCGCGACGACGTACCGCTGCTCCGCGGCGCTCAGTTCCCGGCCCGCCGGGATGCGATGCCATTTCTCGAGACATTTGCGGCAGCAGCAGGCCGTGGCGTGCTGGGCGATGAACACGGGGTGTCCCCGCATGGGCGTCTGCCGGCCGTCGTTGGGGATGACGGCCGGGGCGAGGCGTGTGCGCACGAAGTCCTCCGCATGGCGGCGCAGCGTCTCCGCGCCTTTGCGTTCGGCATAGGCCGCCTCCGCAGGTCCGAGACGGAACCGGCTGCGGAACTCCGAGCGGGCCAGCCGGGCGAAAAGCTCTTCGAACTCCTCCCCGGCCGCATTCCCTCCGGTCCTGGCGGCATCTCCGGAAAATATCCTTCCGGGCATTTTTCCGTCCGTTGTCTCCGGAGCGGCGCTTGTTCCGTCCGTATTTTTCTCTCTGTCCATCGTCTTTCCGGTTGTCCGGCAAAGATAACGCCGAATCGCCGGACCGGAATGCGTTCTGCCCGGATTTTTTTCCGATCCGTTCCTGCGCCTTGCGGTCGTGCGCGGCCGGGACTGTCGGAACCCGGAGTGCACGCCGGCCCGCGAACCGCTCCGAACCGTGAATCCGCCCCGGGCTACCGCCGCCGCAGGAACACCGTCGCCGTGCGCGAGGTGTTGTAGATGCGGATGCGGGGGTGGTCCTGTCCGTCGTCGCCCCGCACCGGGAAGGAGAAGTGCTCGACCTGCATCGACTGCCGCTCCTGACCGCCGAACCGCCGTTCGTCGGTCGAGAGCACCGGAACGTATTTGCCCGGGGCCCCGACGGGCAGTTCGTAGTCGGGGATCGACGCCGTGGGGTGCCAGTTGAAGACGAACAGTAGCCGGCCGTGCGAGAAGACCATCGTCTTGTTCCGCTCGTCCATGAGCAGGTTGTAGGGGTAGCCGTCGGCCAGCACCCGGTATTTTTTGACGAGCCGGATCATCGCCCGGTCGAAATCCCCGAGCCACGAGTAGCGCAGGAATCCGTTGCGGGAGAGCGACCACTGCCGCCGGGCGTGGGCGTAGCTCCAGCCGTTGCCTTCGCGCGGGAAGTCGATCCATTCGGGGTGTCCGAATTCGTTGCCCATGAAGTTGAGATAGGCGTCGCCGCCGGTCGAGACGGTCATTAGCCGGATCATCTTGTGAAGCGCCATGCCGCGGTCGATCGTGAGGTTTTCCGACGCACGATCCATGTGGGTGTACATCTCCTTGTCCATCAGGCGGAAGGCGATCGTCTTGTCGCCCACGAGGGCCTGGTCGTGCGATTCGGCGTAGGCGACGGTCTTGACGCCCGGCAGGCGGTCGGTCATCACCGACCACATCTCGCGGATATCCCACTGTTCGTCGGGTACCTCTTCGATCTGCTTGATCCAGTAGTCGGGAATCGCCATGCCGAGCCGGTAGTCGAACCCGACGCCTCCCTCCTCCTGCGGGAAGCAGATGCCCGGCATTCCGCTCACGTCTTCGGCGATCGTGACGCAGGAGGGACGCAGGTCGTGGGCGAGCCGGTTGGCCAGCGAGAGATAGGTGATCGCCCCTTCGTTGACTCCTTCGTCGAAATAGCGGTCGCGGCTGTCGAAGGCGACGTAGCCGTGGTGGTGATAGAGCATCGACGTGACGCCGTCGAAGCGGAACCCGTCGAAACGGTACTCTTCGAGCCAGTATTTGCAATTAGACAGAAGGAAATGAAGCACTTCATTCTTTCCGTAATCGAAACACAGCGAATCCCAAGCCGGATGCTCATGACGATCGCCCGGATAGAAATACTGATTGGGATCGCCTGCCAGATTACCCAGTCCCTCGACCTCATTCTTTACGGCATGAGAATGGACAATATCCATGATTACGGCGATGCCCATGCTGTGAGCGGTATCAATAAGTTCCTTCAGTTCTTCGGGCGTACCAAAACGCGATGATGCAGCAAAGAAACTGGAAACATGATAGCCAAAGCTTCCATAGTATGGATGCTCCTGAATAGCCATAATCTGAATGCAGTTGTAACCATCCTTGGCTATACGCGGAAGCACATTTTCCTGAAATTCCTTATAAGTGCCAACCTTCTCCTCGCGTTGAGCCATACCGATGTGGCACTCGTAAATCAACAGAGGCACATTTTTCACAGGTTTAAATGCCCGCTTCTTCATCTTATACGGTTTCTCGGGAGCCCAAACCTGTGCGCTGAAAATCTTTGTCTGTTCGTCCTGCACCACACGTGTAGCCCATGCGGGGATGCGTTCGCCCTGACCACCTTCCCAATGCACCATCATCTTGTACAAATCGCCATGCTTCATGGCATTGGCAGGCAATTTGATTTCCCAATTACCATTGGCCTTGCGCTTCAAGCTATATTTCTTTTCTTCTTTCCAATTATTGAAAGTTCCGATTAAGAATATCTGAGTCGCATTAGGAGCCCACTCACGAAATACCCATCCGTCGGCAGTACGATGCAAGCCAAAATACAAATAACCGGATGCGAAGTCCGACAAAGTATTCTTTCCCTTGTTGGTCAGTTCGGCTTCCTTGTCTATGGCATGCTGATGACGACCATTGATAGCGTCAGCATAAGGTTCAAGCCACGGGTCATTCTTTATCAAGTTCAATGTTTCCATAAAATACTATCTTAGGATTTTATACAGTCAGACTTTTATTTTCACAATAATTTTTTTCACTCCATCGGGTGTGATGCCGGGAGCATGACCATCCTGAGGGAAAAAGATGGCAAACATGCCAGGCTTGACAGTAATATAGCTTTCGGCAGGACCGTCAAAGAAGACAATATCCTTTTCCGCATTATAAGGTGTACTTACCGAAAGGCAATCCTGAACCGGCGTATACCCCATGATTTCATCTCCTGAAAGAGGAATCTGAATGTCTATATATTCCTGATGAGCTTCCAGTCGGGCCTGCTCTGAAGTTTTCGGCTGTGTCTGAGCCACATTCACCCAAAGCTCTTTACCCTTCAACTCTGTTTTTCCGACTTCCATATTCTTCAAATCGCACGATTTCAAGAATTCTGCCACCTGTGCAAACAACGGATGCAGAGAGACGTACTTTCCTATATGCTCCAATTTGTCTATTACCATAGTTTTAAGATGTTAGTTGGTTATTATCATATAAGCATTATTCATATTCGAACTCATCGATTGTGTAGTTTATAAAGTCTGAAAAGCGTTTCATCTGCCTGAAAATATCATCGATGCGATCCAGACAATCCGGTTCAAGAAAGAAATGATCCGGCTGACTACAAGCCACTGTATATTCCTTGCATTGCAAATACTTCAAATAAGGATAATCTTTCGGAAAACCCTTGGGAGCGGTTTTCAGGAAAGTCTCTCCTACAACCGGAAAATACTGTTTGAAGAGAGGATCTTCCACTATACTGCGATACTCTGCCATATTGTCGTACACCGCCTGCCTTATAGCACGTAACAAAGGCGACGGCAAACAATAACTGCCTCCTGCCAGCAGACAATTGTCCGGCTGCAAATGCACATAATATCCGCAATGATAAGACTTTTTCCCTTTTGCATTGATATACCCGCCAAAATGTATCTTATAAGGAGTCTTGTCCTCCGAAAAACGGGTATCTCTATAAATCCGATAGGTGCAGTCTTTAGGCTCCAGACACCTGACACTCTCGTCGAACAAGGCAATCCGAGAGATAACCGCAGAAAGTAAATGATCGAACTCGCTACGGGCGGCCTCGTAGTAATCGCGGTGCGCATTGAACCATTCGCGATTATTGTTTGCGGCCAAATCTTTCAAAAATTGGAATATAACGGAAATATCCATATCATTCTTCTTTTATTTGACAAACTTACAAATAAAATTTTGAAGAAACTAAAAAAGTACACAAAAAATAGAAACTGCCCGCATACACCAACCTGCCCGAAACATTGCGACAAACACCCGAACACAAAAAAAGACTGCATCAGCAAAATCTGTCATTGACACTTTGCCGACGCAGCCTATTCTTTTGTCAGGACAGGGAACCCCAATCCTGATTATCGTTTACTTCGTATCAGATAAACCAACGAACGTAACAGAAATCTTGACGATGAGGCAGATCCGGATTCTTGGGGAACATACGATATGCTACCTTAAAGCTTCCAGCATTCTCCAACTTGTGACTTACACGGAAAGTATAGAGATTACCTTCTATCTTCACTACTTCGAACGGTTCTACAGAGTATACGTGCTGCTTACCATCGGCTGCAGTATAGGTAGTAACCAATTCCAAACCAATAGCGTCGTCCAAGCCTTTCTCATCTATTACATAAGTAATGGTATATTCCTTACCGCTTTCGATAGATCCTTGTCTAACTTCTTCAGACTTTTCACTCGAAACGATCTCGATGCTATCCCACTTTTCAGCCACAGTTTCTTTCCATGCGGCAATTTCCTTGGCTTTCGCATAACCGTTGGCTTCCAGCAAATGGAAACGTTTGGCTTCCTTATTGTAGAACTTGCTATAGTAATCGTCCAGCTGACGCTTCATTGTATAGTGAGGTGCAACCTGAGCGATAGAATTCTTGATCGTCTTGATCCAGCCTTCAGAATATCCCTTCTTGTTGCGAGCATAGTACAAAGGCAGAATTTCAGTTTCCAGGATACTGTAGATAGTAGCAGCATCGAGCTGATCCTGATGTTCCTGGTTCTGATAAGTACGTTTCTCGGTCAAAGCCCAACCAGCACCTTCGCGATAGCCTTCGAGCCACCAACCGTCGAGTACAGAGAAGTTGACTACACCATTCATCAATGCCTTTTCGCCAGATGTACCAGATGCTTCGAGCGGACGAGTCGGTGTATTCAACCAAATGTCAACACCCGAAATAAGACGACGTGCCAATTGCATATCGTAGTTCTCAAGGAAGATGATCTTACCCAAGAACTCAGGGCGACGAGAGATTTCGATGATCTTCTTGATCAATCCCTGGCCGGCACCATCGTGCGGGTGAGCTTTACCAGTGAAGAGGAACTGAACAGGATAGTCGGGGTTGTTCACAATCTTGGCCAGACGATCCAGGTCGGTGAACAGCAGGTGAGCACGCTTGTAAGTAGCGAAACGACGACCGAATCCAATCAGCAATGCATTCGGATTGATCTTGTCGAGCAAAGATACGATGCGCGAAGGATCACCCTGATTCTTCAGCCAGCTTTCACGGAACTGACGGCGAATGTAGTCAATCAGCTTGTTCTTCAATCCCATGCGAGTCTTCCAGATCTCTTCATCGGGCACATTGTAAATGGCTTCCCAGATCTTTGCATTCGACTGGTCGAACCAGAAGTTTTCGTCGAAGTGAGCAGCATAAAGCTGTTTCCACTCGGTTGCACTCCATGTCGGGAAGTGTACACCGTTGGTTACATAACCTACGTGCATTTCTTCGGGGAAGTAGCCCTTCCAGATAGGTGCAAACATTTCTTGCGATACTTTTCCGTGCAACCAGCTTACGCCGTTGACTTCCTGAGAAGTGTTGCAGGCAAAGATAGACATACAGAAGCGCTCGCCCTTGTCGCCCGGATTGTTGCGGCCCAAGTCCATCAGTTCATCCCAAGTGATACCCATTCTTGAAGGATAGCCTCCCATGTACTTACCGAACAGGCCTTCGTCGAAATAATCGTGACCGGCAGGCACAGGTGTATGAACGGTGTAAAGCGAAGAAGCACGAACCAATTCGATAGCCTGGTTGTAAGTCAGTCCTTCGGCTACATAGTCGCAGATACGCTGAACATTGATAAGAGCAGCATGTCCTTCGTTGCAGTGATAGATATCTTTCTTGATGCCCAACTTCTTCAGCGTCAGGATACCACCGATACCCAACAGGATTTCCTGCTTCAAACGGTTTTCCCAGTCGCCACCATAAAGCTGGTAAGTGATAGAGCGGTCGAACTCGCTATTCATCTCGTTGTCCGTATCGAGCAGATACAGAGAAACACGACCTACGTTTACTCTCCATACATAAGCATGTACATAATAGTCGAGATAAGGTACATCGACAATTACTTGCTGACCGTTTTCATCGAGCACACGGTCGATAGGCAACTGGCCGAAGTTCTGTGCCTCGTAATTGGCAATCTGCTGGCCGTCCATCGACAGTGTCTGAGTGAAATAGCCATAACGATAGAGGAAACCTACCGCGCACAAGTCGACATTGCTGTCCGAAGCTTCCTTCAGATAGTCGCCGGCCAGTACACCCAAACCGCCTGAATATATTTTAAGAACATGGTTCAAACCATACTCCATACTGAAATAGGCTACAGAAGGACGTTTTTTGTCCGGCTCTACATCCATATAAGTACGGAACTTGGAGTAAACCGCTTCCAATCTGCGAAGAATTACTTTATCATTTGCCAATGCTTCAAGTTTGGCAAAACTCATACGTTCCAATAGTAGAACGGGATTTTGTCCCACTTCTTTCCAAAGAGCCGGATCAAGGTCTTTAAACAACTCAGTAGCTTCATAGTTCCACGACCACCAGATGTTTCGTGCCAATTCAGACAACTTCTCCAGTTCTTCAGGAATATGAGATCTCACATTCACTTCCCTCCAATTCGGAGTGTTTACATTACTAACTTTAATCTTCATTGTATGATAACTTGATTGATAAATAATTACGTTAACCCAACTGACGCTTCATGGCATTGCGCAAGGCAACGTCATAAGCCTCATAATAATATTGTATAAAGTGCTTCCATAAAGCCTGTTCGGCTACCTGGCTTGCTCTTTTACGTATTTCTTTGATTTCGGATTCGGTCTTAGCCGAGAACGCCGAAATGGTATCTTTGATGCCGTCGGCCACTTCCGAATAATTATAGTCCGAGCGATGCAACACTTCTACGCCATCGTCGATGCCATGCTGATTCTTCAAACTTTTTACCCAAAGCCCGAAGCCGGCAAGGTCGGTTGTAACTGTAGGCACATGGAAAGCCACACTCTCCAGCGGCGTATATCCCCACGGCTCGTAATACGAAGGATAGACGCTGAGGTCCTCGCCCAGAATGACGTCATAATAATGTTTGTTCAGGATACCGTCTTTTCCATCCAGATAGCAGGGCACGAAGATAACCTTTACCTTATCTTCTACCCGATTGCCCATGCCCAGATATTTCAACATGTCAAGCACCTGATCGTGCGTCATGTTCCTCAACCAGTGGGTGATAAAGGGACATTCGAGCGGAGTATCGTATTTGCCGTCTTTCTTTTTCAAACGGGCTTGAAGGTCTTCGCGCGGATCGCCTACCCATCCGGGCACATTAACAAAGGCCAGTACTTTCTTTTTCAGATTCTTATCACGATTCAGGCGATTCAATGATTCCAGAAAGACATTGATACCCTTATTCTTAAACTCATAGCGTCCGCTCGTACCGATAATCAGTGTATCATCGTCCAGGTTGTCGCCCAACAGACAATTGGCCACACGCAGCATCAGGGCGCGTGCGCGCTTGCGCTTACCTGTAAAAGTAGCCCCCTTCGGAACAAAATCGTTTTCGAATCCGTTCATCAGGATGACATCGGCCGACTTGTCGAGCAACTCGCGGCATTCGTTATTGGTAATCTCGCTGACGGTTGTAAAGCAATCGACGTTGTGGGCAGTCTGCTTCTCGATGGAGTGCTTGGATTGCATATTCAGTTCGACCGCCATCTGATCGCCGTTGTAAGCGAAGAGATAATCGTACAGCGGCTTGTCATTACCTGCAATCGAGCGACCTATCGAAGTGGCGTGTGTAGTAAAAATGGTTGCTATCTCGGGAACAGCCGTTTTCAGATAAAGGGCTCCCATGCCTGTCATCCATTCGTGTGCCTGAAAAACTACCTTGTCGGCTGTCGTCAGGTTGTAGCGATAAAAACTTTCCACAACACGGCCAGCTGCATAAGCAAACATAGACGCTTCGTCATAATCGCCATACGCATGCAGGGAATCAACCTGATAGCGATTCCACATTTCGGTATAAATTTCATTCTTCTGTGAATAAAAAGGCTGAAAGTCAACGAGTATGACAATCGGTTCTCCAGGAATCTGCCAACGGCCTACACGCACTGCGAGCTGATCTTTCTCTGTCGCATGTTTTTTCCATGCTGCGCATAAATTGTCTGATTCGACAAACAGGGGATTTTCCTTTCCCTGCCAGAAATCAGGCCCTATAAAGATCACTCTGTCACGAAACTTATTTTGTAAAGTATTTGCCCTTGTCGACAAAACCGTATAAATACCACCTACTTTATTACATACCTCCCAACTTGCTTCAAAGATATAATCGGGGGTCAGTAGTTCTCTAGTCATATATGTCATTATATCTCAACTTTATTGTGCCCGCAAAAATACATATTATTCTTTGAAAAATAGTTTTTTAACTAAAAAAACTAATGATAACAATCCGCAAACGCCCTTACAAAACGGTACAGCGGCATTCAAAGCCTTTTTAAAATCTCATTTACGAGACATAAATGTAACATGTTTATGGCATCCATGCGATTCGGCTGATTTCAGAAACAAAGCCAGCAGCTCGCTATTGGCTTTTCCGTTTATGGCGAGTTCTCTTTTTTCTTCAAAGAAATTGAGCGAACGAGAACATTCGCCACAAATATCCACCCCTACAACGGCTTCTTTTTTCAGGATAATGCCCAGCAAACTTTCGAGTTCGTCCAGTGTAAGTGAGCCCTGATCCCAATTGGTAGCGGCCGATGCTCCGTTCAACACATCCTTATCGACAGATATATAAACGGGGCAATCGACATGTTCTTCCGAAAAACGATTCCAGCCCTCTTCATGCGATAAATCGGTTTCGCTATAACACTTCACCTTGTCGCCATAGCCCGTCGTCATGGCTTCGACCAGCGGTTCGGCAGCCCCCACGATGAACACTTTATGCAGAAAGGGGTTGGTTTCGAGCACATCCTTCACCCACGATCCACACGATAGCATATCCTCGAACAATGTAGGCTGCATGTCGGGGTGATGATCGAAAACAATCAACGAGAAAGGTTCACGAATTTTGTCCGTCCACAATTTGCTCAGATAGTGATAGTTGCCCGAATCGATAAAGTGAATGCCTTCGGGCGAAAACGAAGCTATCTTCTCTTCGAGCCGACGACGGGCATCGACATCGCAATAGCAATCCACACCGTTCAGGTCGGTGCAGTCAATCCATCGGAAGCGGCGATTCTTTATGAAGTTCTCTTCTTCGTAAACGTGGGTGAAATTCATCAGGATGATGTTTGGCTTCATCGGCATCCTCCTTCCATGATAACGGCCACCTTGATTACTCCATCCGCACGGTTTTCGAACAGGCGGTAAGCTTCTTCAATGTCGGAGAGCGGAAAACGGTGGGTGATGAGCGGTGTGGTATCTATCTTACCCTGTTCGATCAGACGGAGTATCTCGGCGCAATCACATCCATCCACTCCACCCGTCTTGAAAGTCAGATTCTTACCATACATGTCGGGCAGCGGAAGCACCTGCGGACGGTCGTAGAGGGCTACGACGGTGACCACTGCATTGGGGCGTGCGCACTGCCATGCCAGGCGAAAGCTATCGTCCGAGCCAGCTACTTCTATTACCACATCGGCGCCTCCATGAAGACTGTGCGCAAGTACAAAGTCCTGACACGCGTCGGGTTCCGTCACCAACACATCAGGATAGTGTTCTTCGACAAAGCGTCTTCTTTCGGCCGACTTCTCGCAGACAATGATGCGCCGAGGCTGCTTCAAAAGGGCGCAAAGCAAGGTGCAGATACCCGTCGGACCTGCTCCGATAAGCAGCACTGTATCATCGGGCTTAATCTCGGATATGCGAGCTGCCCAATAGCCTGTAGCCAGAATATCGCCCACGAAAAGAGCCTGTTCGTCGCTCACCGAGTCGGGGATGCGGTTCAACCCTTGATCGGCATAGGGAACACGCACGTATTCGGCCTGTCCACCGTCGATGCGGCAGCCCAACGCCCAACCGCCATTGGCATCGGTGCAATTGTTTACATAGCCCTGACGGCAAAAGAAGCATTCGCCGCAGAAGGTTTCTACATTGACTGTCACCCTGTCGCCGGGCTTCACCGTCTTTACGGCGGAGCCTACTTGCTCGACGATGCCTACCATCTCGTGCCCCACGGTGATACCGGGCACAGCGCGAGGCACACTGCCATGCTTAATATGCAAATCGCTGGTACAGATGCTTCCCAGGGTAACGCGCACCAGTGCGTCGCGCGGATCAATCAATTGCGGAATCGGTTTTTCGGTTAAGGCGAAGCGGCCTTTCTCAATGTAAGTATATGCAAGCATTTCTGTATTTCCTCCTTATAATAAAATCAAATGGTAGACACAAACATACGAATAAAATCCGATAAGGTGTCCGCATGCAGGTACTTATTTTATCCGAACCGCCCGTGAACGAAAAATAGCAAGTCTGCAACGATACATCCGAACAGATTAATTCGTAACTTGCGCCCCTAAACGCGATTTTCACCCTCCACAGCCTTGTTCGGAGAGAGAAGCAGAAAACAAATCGCACTGAAAAAGCCGTTTGTAAGACTTACGTTTCCAAGTGAGAACAGAGCAACGGTTCACAAGCTCATATACTTACAAACGAATAAACTGATAAACTAAAAAACTTAATACATATATGGCTGACAACTATCTTGAAAACCAATTCGAGCAATACCAGGCACGCAAAGCCGCCTGGGAGCGAGAAAAAAAACTTGGCAAGCGAAAGACGCATCCCACTCCCCCGCCGACAACCGGCAAGGCGGCATCTGCCGAAAGTACAACGCCTGCCGAAAGCGTAAAGCCCGACACAGGAGCTACACCGCCCTCGTGCGTGGACTGCGGCACCCAAAACTGTAAATATAAGACCAAGACTTACCCCGGCTTCTGTCTGACTACCCACCTCGACCCTGCCGACCAGCAATGGGCTCTGGAGCGTTACGACGAAGGACGTAACCACGACATTATGGTGGCCAGTGCCGAAGTCGAATACGAAGGTTATTGCCAATGGACGCGTGTGGAAGAAATCATGCATTTTGCCCGTAAGATAGGCGCCCACAAGATAGGCATCGCCAACTGCATCGGCCTCGTCAGCGAAGCGCGCATCTTTGCCCGCATCCTGCGTGAAAACGGCTTCGAGGTCTATTCCGTCGTCTGCAAGGTGGCCGGACAGGCCAAATCATCAGTCGGCATCCCGCAGCAGTGCGAAAGCATCGGTGCAGCCATGTGTAACCCCATCCTGCAAGCACGTCTGCTGAACAAAGCCCAGACCGACCTGAACGTAGTCATCGGCCTGTGTGTGGGGCACGACAGCCTCTTCTACAAATATTCTGACGCCTACGTAACAACGTTGGTCACCAAAGACCGTGTAACGGGCAACAACCCCGCCGCCACGCTTTATACCGCCCACTCGTACTATCGCAAAAAACTTAGTTAACATCTCACCGACAATATGCTACACCGTTTTCACGTTCCCATCGACCACATCGCCTTGCCGACAAAATTCACTTACCCCTTCTGCTATACACCCCACCCCCTCTGCCTCATAGCTTCCTACGAAGTGCAGGAATACCTGAAGCAGCAGACCCAATGGAAGCAGGAGCTCGACGCTGGTAAGATGTTTGGCGTACTGGTAGTGCGCACTGCCGACGGCCAGTTGGGTTATCTGGCGGCTTTCTCGGGCATATTGGCCGGTAAAAATATGCACCCTTTCTTCGTACCGCCTGTCTACGACCTGCTTCAGCCCGACGGTTTCTTTAAGATCGAAGAAGAGCAGATCTCGCAGCTCAACGCACGCATCGACGCTATGCAGACCGACGAACAGTACGTACGCCAGAAGAACATACTACTCCAAAGAGAGAGAGGAGTACACAAGGTTCTCGACGATGCTAAAACCGCGATGAGAGCAGCCCGCCTGCGGCGAGAAGAACGCCGAAAAGAAGCCTCACTGACGCCCAAAGGTCGCCTCGCTCCCAACGAAGAAGCCGCCCTGATACGTGAAAGCCAGTTTCAGAAGGCCGAATACAAACGGCTCGAAAAACGCTTGTCCGCATGGCTCGACGCCTCGCGTAGTCTGACCAACGAAGCAGAGGAAAAGATGGCTTGTCTGAGGTCGGAGCGCCGCCAGCGTTCCGCCGCCCTGCAACGGCGTCTGTTCGACCAATTCACCCTGCTGAACGCCAAGGGCGAACGCAAGAGCCTGTACGATATATTTATCCAAGATTTCGAAAAAATCCCCCCCGCAGGAGCCGGCGAATGTGCCGCCCCCAAACTGCTTCAGCAAGCCTATCTGAACGGTTGGCAACCCATAGCTATAGCCGAATTCTGGTGGGGCCAGTCGCCCAAGACCGAAATACGCCGGCAGGGTAATTTCTACCCCGCCTGTAAGGGCAAGTGCGGGCCTATCCTATCGCATATGCTCGTCGGCCTGGATGTAGACGACAATCCGATGGAAAACTACCACACCATGCCCCAGGCACTGCCCATCGTCTACGAAGACAAATGGCTGGTGGTAGTCGACAAGCCTGCGGGCATGCTCTCCGTACCCGGCAAGACCCCAAACTGCGTATCGGTATACAGCCTGATGCGCCAGCGCTACCCCAATGCCGAAGAGCCTATGATGGTGCACCGTCTGGACATGAACACCTCGGGCCTGCTCATCGTCAGCAAAGTGAAGCGGGTGCACGAGGCTTTGCAGAAACAATTCGAAGAGCACCGCGTACGAAAACGCTACACCGCCCTGCTCGAAGGAGCCGTGCCGAACGACAAAGGCCGCATCACACTGCCCCTCTGCCCCGACCCGCACGACCGTCCGCGGCAACTGGTGCACACCATCTATGGCAAAGAAGCCATCACCGACTACGAAGTGCTGTGCCGCAGAGATGGCCGCACACTGATAGCCTTCTACCCGCTGACGGGCCGCACCCACCAGCTTCGGGTGCATGCCGCCCATCCGCTGGGATTAGATTGCCCCATTGTGGGCGATGAACTATACGGGCACAAGGGTTCACGCCTCTGTCTGCATGCCGAATCGCTGGAGTTTGTCCACCCCATTACGGGCAAGCAGATGCACCTCCGTCGGAAAATCGACTTCTGGCTGGAGAGTTGGAAGAACAAGGAAAACGAAAACGAAGAAATGTAACTGATATGAGCTCACGCATCGAAGAAGAACAGCAGACCGTCCGTCAGATGATACGCCTTTACTGCCGGCGGAAGGAGAAGAACAAAAGCCTGTGCGCAGCTTGCCGCGAACTGGAGGCGTATGCTTGTAAACGCCTGTCGCACTGCCCTTTTGGCGAGGAGAAGCCCACCTGCCGCCTCTGCACTGTGCATTGCTACAAACCGCAGATGAAGGAGCGGATGAAAGAGGTGATGCGCTATGCCGGTCCGCGGATGTTGCTCTATCATCCGATAGCGGCTGTCCGACATTTGTGGAGAGAGTATTTTTCGAAATAGACGCCGCACGCCTGATAGTAAAATAAATCACCACGAATTATACAGATCTGCATAGAATAAGATAAAAATATACAACACTCTGAATAATCCGTGGTGAATATCGAAAAAACGCCGTAGCGAGAGGCTTAATTGAAGTAGTACAAGAAAACGGCCACACCTTCGAGAGCTTTCTTCTTCTCGCCCTCAATCTCGATGGCAAACTTTATTTCGGCTTTGGCCACACCGCGCAGATTGGCCAGCGATTGCAGATCGGCCACCAGACGGATGCGCTGACCCGAAAGAACAGCCTGTCCGAACTTCATCTTCTCCATACCATAGTTGATCATCATCTTCAGGTTGTTCACCTCGATGATCTGACCCCACAAGTAAGGCAGCATCGAAAGGGTGAGATACCCGTGCGCGATGGTGCTGTGGAAGGGGCTCTCCACCTTAGCACGCTCGGTGTCGACGTGAATCCACTGATGGTCGAGCGTAGCGTCGGCAAACAGATTGATGCGCTCCTGCGGCAATTCTACATAGTCGGACACGCCGATGCGCTGTCCTACTAATTTTTCAAAATCCTCGTACGAATTGATAACAACTTTTTCCATAAATTTCTTTTTAGATTTATAACGGCCAGCAAATATCGCCTTTTTTCGCCAAAAGGCAAAAGATAAGCGCAAGGATATGCCCGATAAAAGCCAATTTTGGCGTATATTTGCACAAAGTCCGCCCACGGAAGGAGATGAAAGCCGGCGGACGCCAAACTTCTGAAGAACCGAAAAAAAATGATAACGCAAAAAGAATTTACCCTGACGCCCCACCGGAGGGGCTTCCACCTGGTGACCGACGAAATAGTGCGCAATCTGCCGCCCCTGCCCGAAGCGGGGCTGCTGCATCTGTTCATCAAGCACACATCGGCCGCGCTGAGCATCAACGAGAATGCCGACCCCGACGTACAGACGGACATGACAGCCATTTTCGACCGCCTGGTGCGCGAACGCGAACCTTACTATCAACATACCTGCGAGGGCGACGACGACATGCCAGCGCACGCCAAATCGACGCTGGTGGGAGCCTCGCTCACCATCCCCATCAGCCACGGACGCCTGAACATGGGCATCTGGCAGGGCATCTACCTGTGCGAGTTCCGAAACCGAGGCGGAGGAAGGCGGATTGTGGCGACGGTCGTTGGATAAATGAAGAATGAAAAATGAAGAATGAAGAATTTCTAACGAATAACCGACCTGCGACAACCACTCGTAACTCATAACTCATAACCCATAACTCGTAGCTCGTAGCTTGTAGCTTGTAGCTCGTAGCTTGTAACTCGTAGCTTGTAACTCGTAGCTTGTAACTCGTAGCTTGTAACTCGTAACTAAACAATGAAGAAAGCTATTATTATCGGAGCCACATCCGGCATAGGGCTCGAAGTGGCTCGCCTGCTGCTTCGGCGGGGATGGCGTATCGGCGTGGCCGGACGGCGCGAAGAGGCTTTACAAGCGCTGCGTAGCACGGCGCCCGAACGGGTGGAGACGGCACGCATCGACGTCACCCGCGACGACGCTCCCGAACGCCTGAGGGCGCTCATCGACCGGCTGGGCGGCATGGACCTGTTCTTCCTCAGCTCGGGCATCGGCTATCAGAATCCGACGCTCGACCCCAACATCGAACTACGCACGGCGCGCACCAACGTCGAGGGCTTCACCCGCATGACGACGGCTGCTTTCGACTACTTCAGGCAACAGCAGACCGAGGGCCGACTGCCGAGCGAGGGCGGACACATCGCCGTCATCAGCTCCATCGCAGGCACCAAGGGGCTGGGAGCCGCACCGGCTTACTCGGCCACCAAACGCTTTCAGAACACCTACATCGACGCTCTGGAGCAGCTGGCCCGCATGCAGCACCTGCGCATCTGCTTCACCGACATCCGTCCGGGCTTCGTAGCGACCGACCTGCTGCGAGGTGGCAACTACCCCATGCTGATGCGTCCTGAGCGCGTAGCACAGCACATCGTAAGGGCGCTGGAGCAACGCAAACGGGTGGCCATCATCGACGTGCGCTATCGGCTGCTGGTGTTCTTCTGGAGGCTCATTCCACGGGCTATATGGAAGCGAATGCCGGTAGGGAGAAAAAATGAAGAATGAAGAATGAAAAATGAAGAATGAAGAATTAACCATTTACCATTAAAATGAAACAAAAACCCATACCCATCATACTGACCGCCGGCATCGCCCTGTGCATCGGTGCCGCCTTGCCCCTGCTGACGGGGGGAAGCCCGTTCGACCCGACGCGCGACTCGGTGAAGTCCGAAGTGCCCTACTGCGTGGCACCGCCCAGCGTGCCCGATCAGATTGTCTTTGCCGGACAAACCATCGACCTGAAGCGCTACGACCACCGCGAGCGGATGGATCGCGAACTGATGTCGTTCACCTACATGCACTCCAGCACCATGCTCACCATCAAGCGCGCCAACCGCTACTTTCCCATCATCGAGCCCATCCTGAAGGAGAACGGCGTGCCCGACGACTTCAAGTACCTGGCCGTCATCGAGAGCAGCCTCAACACCCTGGCGCGAAGTCCGGCCGGAGCCGCAGGCCTGTGGCAATTCATGCCCGCCACGGGGCGCGAATACGGGCTGGAGGTGAATGCCAACATCGACGAGCGCTACCACGTGGAGAAGGAGACGCGAGCCGCCTGCCGCTACCTGAAGGATGCTTACGAGCGCTTCGGCAACTGGCTGTGCGTGGCCGCCTCGTACAACGCCGGACAGGGTCGCATTTCGTCCGAAATGAAGAAGCAGCTGGCCAGTCAGGCCGTCGACCTGTGGCTGGTGGAAGAAACCTCGCGCTACATGTTCCGCCTGTTGGCCGCCAAGGCCGTCGTCAGCGAACCGCAGCGCTACGGCTTCCTGCTGAAACGCGAACACCTCTATCCGCCCATCCCCTACCGTGAAGTGACCGTCGACACCGGCATCGACTCGCTGGCCGTCTTTGCCCGCCGCGAGGGCATCACCTACGCCCAGCTGAAGGATGCCAACCCCTGGCTGCGCGAACGCTCGCTGGCCAACAAAAGCCGCCGCACTTACGTGCTGAAGATTCCTACACAGGCGGGCATGAACTACGACCCGCGGCAGACGGTGCCTCATCGGCGAGAGTGGGTGATCGACTGAAACGCCTGCGGGCGTTTCTCCCTCCCCGTCGTCGTCGCCGCTGTCGTTTCTCGTCGTCGGCAGCACGTCGGCGCCCCCCCTTTTCGCCAACTTGCCAACCTGTTCACCCGCCAATCTGCCCTCTTGCCTCCTCCTTGCCCCAACAAAGATACAGACAAGCGGTCGGAAAGCCATAAAACAGGCTGTTCTATCGTGTGAAAATCTGTTAATAAAACACCAATTCAGTGTTAATAAAGCTAACTCGTTGAAAGACAGCGCGCCGGAGGGAATTTTATACGATTTCACCTCATTTGTTTATTTTTATTTGCAAAATCGGACAGAATCGGCTTATCCTGTCGGCGTTACAGTATTACAGTTACAGTTAGGTAAATTTCGATTCGCAAATGAAGCCTAAGAGAGTAATATTATATATTATATATATTTATATATAAATATATATAATATATAATATTAAAAATTTTAACACTTTCTCTACTTTTGGGGTCGAAGTCCAAATTTACTTAACTGTAACTGTAATACTGTAACGCAGAACAGAGATTTTTCATTTTTTCAATATTGTGAATACTTGTTAATTTGTAAGCATTTGCATACAAAATCATATTCAGCCATCCGAATATAATTATTTTTTTTGACATCAAAAATAAAAGGATGTAGGCATAAATTTTAACAATCTAAAATATACAGAAGCAATGCAGCACCCCCAGCCGCATTACAGTATTACAGTTACAGTTAAGTAAAAATCAGAAATCAGCAGGTAGAGGCCGACACGAAACAGCCCCAACAACATGTACTACTGCTGCTTTTCGGTCAGATACTTCCAATAGCGCACGGGCATGTCCTGCCGGTGCTTACGCGGATTGAGGCGCTCCTTGATGCAGATGGCCTTGAAGTAAGTTTGCCACAGCTGCTGAAAGAGGCGTTCGTCCTTGTCCAGCAGACTGTCGTCCAGGCGGCCGGAGGCAAGGTGTGGCAGGTTGTCCGCCTCGTCGAAGGTGACGCGGCGAAGGTCCGTCAGATCGTAGTAGAAACCATAGGCGCGGCCCACGTCGTAGATCAGCCAGCGCTGGTCGGCAAAGCGGTCGCGGAAGTGGGCCACAATCAGCGGCAGGGCGTTCTTCTGCGGCTCGATGGCGGCAAAGTAGGTGCCGTCGGCCGTCTTCTGGAAGCGGACAAACTGCATCAGCCGGTGGGCCTCCTGGCTGACTCGCCTCCACATGCGCGTGAAGGCCAGCACGTCGGGGTCGGCAAAGTTGGTCTCGATGGAGCGCGGGGCGTCGACAGCCTTGCGGATGTAGCGGAAGAGGAGCATGGGCGTCTCCGCCTCCTCGGCCAGCCAGCACTGCGCCAGGCAGTTCATGGCCGATGCCGACAGCTTCTTCTGCAAACCGCGCCACACACGGTCGGCCTTGGCATCGTCGGTATGTACGGCAAACACCTCGTCGCAGAACAGCGGCAGGGGCTCGTCCATGCCTTGCAATGCGTCGGGGAAGGTGCGGCGGGCGTAGGCCTCGAAAACGGCTGTCAGAAGGCCGGGAAAGGTGTTGTCGAACTGGAAGACGGTCATGGGAATGAAGAATGAAGAATTAAGAATGAAGAATTTTCTGAGATGAAGAATAAAGAATTAAGAATGAAGAATTTTCTGAGATGAAGAATGAAGAATTAAGAATGAAGAATCTTCTGAGATGAAGAATAAAGAATTAAGAATGAAGAATCTTCTGAAAATGAAGAATCGCCTGCGGGTGGAAACAATTCTTCATTCGGAGGCGTAGCCGACATTCTTAATTCTTCATTTTCAGGGGGTGAGGCTCTCCCCCCAGTCTATACTCAGCTGCCGCTCGTCCGTCAGTTTCTTGGGCTTGGTCACCAGCAGTCGGCGGACGCCTTGCGGGGTCAGCTCGTGGATGGTGCGGGCGGGCAGTTCGTTGCAGGTCAGGAAGTATTGCGCTTTCTTCATCACCACGCCCATCTTCTTCAGCTCGTAGAAGCCCAGTCGCGAGAAGCGGCGCGAGGCCACGATGAGGCGGGCAGACTTCACACCCACGCCGGGGATGCGCAGCAGCAGTTCGTAGTCGGCACGGTTCACGTCGACGGGGAACTGCTCGGGATGGCGAAGAGCCCAGGCCAGTTTGGGGTCGACTTCGAGGTCGAGGTCGGGATAGGCATCGTCGACAATCTCGTCGACCTTGAACTGATAGAAGCGCAACAGCCAGTCGGCCTGATACAGGCGGTTCTCGCGCACCAGCGGAGGCTGTTTCAGGGCGGGCAGGCGTTTGTCGTAGGTGTTCACCGAGACGTAGCCCGAATAGTAGACACGGCGCATCGTGGGGCGGCTGTACAGGGCGGACGACAGCGTGAGGATGTCGCGGTCGGTCTCCGACGTGGCACCCACAATCATCTGCGTGCTCTGTCCGGCGGGGGCAAATCGGGGCGCGTGGCGATGCTTCTTGCGCTCCTCGGCGCTTTCGAGCACACCCTGCTGGATGTATCGCATGGGGGCGAAGACACTCTGATGATCTTTCTCGGGCGCCAGCAGCTTCAGGTTCTCCTCGCGGGGAATCTCGATGTTGACGCTCAGACGGTCGGCGTAGAGGCCGGCTTCGTTCACCAGCTCGCGGCTGGCGCCGGGGATGCTCTTCAGGTGGATGTAGCCGTTGAAGCGGTGCACCAGGCGCAGATCTTTGGCAACGCGCACCAGGCGCTCCATCGTGTAGTCGGGATTGCGCACCACGCCGCTGCTCAGGAAGAGGCCCTCGATGTAATTGCGGCGGTAGAACTCGATGGTCAGGTCCACCAACTCGCTGACCGACAGCGTGGCGCGCGGCAGGTCGTTGCTGCGGCGGTTGATGCAGTAGGCACAGTCGTAGATGCAATAGTTGGTCAGCATCACCTTCAGCAGGGAGATGCAGCGCCCGTCCTCGGCAAAGCTGTGGCAGATGCCCACGCCGCCTACGGTGTTGCCCAGCATGCCGGCGCGGTTGGAGCGCACCGTTCCGCTGCTCGAACAGGAGACGTCGTACTTGGCCGACTCGGCCAGTATCTTCAGTTTATTCAGTACATTTTCGTTCATAATCATTCGCCGGAATCCCTCACTATCGGCCGGACAAAAATACAAAAATCTCTGCATCCTGATGCGCAGAAAGCCTATTTTTAAGATTCCGGCCGTCTGCCCTTCCGCCAGCTTCGGACATTCACATATCTACACAAAAAAAGACTGCCTCACCAATCGGGGCAGTCTTCTTTTCTTCTTCAGAAGGCTATACTTATTTAGCGGCTTCCAAAGATGCTTTACGGAAAGCTTTCATTGCTTTTTCGATTTCCAAAGAAGCCTTACGGGCACGGGTTCCAGCGGCTTTATTACCAGTTTCAATCTGTGCCTTCGCATCTTTTTCGAACGCTGCATACAATTCAGCAACCTTTTCAACTAATTCTTTCATAATCCTTTAAAATTACTCTGTTAATAATGTTTAGCAAAAATACATTCTTTCCTGGAATAAATGCAGAAAAAAAGATTTTTTTTTTGAAATAAAAGCTGATTTTGTTCAAAAAGCAGGCATATCCGCGTTTTTTCACCTACTTTTGCAGCCATGAAAACGTTTACTGATACAGAATATATACACGCCTTGATAGCCGAAGGCGAACATCAGCAACAGGACTTCAAGTTCGAAATATCCGATGCGCGCAAGATAGCCAAAACCCTTTCGGCATTTGCCAACACCGACGGCGGACGGCTGCTGATCGGCGTGAAAGACAACGGAAAAATAGCCGGCGTACGCTCGGACGAAGAGCAATATATGATAGAGGCCGCCGCACAGCTGTATTGCTCGCCGCAAGTGGACTATCGCATGCACACCTACCTGGCCGAAGGACGGAGTGTCCTCGTGGTCGAAGTAGAAGAAAGCCGGCAGAAACCCGTCTACGCCCGCGACGAATCGGGCAAGAACCTGGCCTATCTGCGCATCAAGGACGAAAACATACTGGCCACGCCCGTACACCTGCGCGTGTGGCAGCAAAGCGGCAATCCGCAAGGCGAACTCATCGAGTACACCCAGCGCGAACAGCTGCTGCTCGACCTGCTGCGCGAGAACGAGCTTCTGTCGCTGAACCGCTACTGCCGCATGGCCCGCCTCTCGCGCCACGCCGCCGAGCATCTGCTGGCCAAGTTCATCCGCTACGGCATTGTAGAGACCGTATTCGAAGGGCACAAGTTCCACTTCCGCCTGAAGCTGAGCTGAGGTAAGATTCTCTCCTCCCTCCCCCTGATTGCCGACCGGCTGGAGGCATAGAAGACGATCTGGAATGCTGGCCGAAGAAAAATTAAGAAATAAGCCATGCACAATATTGGTGTAAACCGACTTATTTCGTACTTTTGTAGCACAATTTCAATACTATTCATCAAACGATATGGGAATATTTACCAACTTATTCAAAAAAAATACTGAAGAGAATTCTTCAAAAAACGTAGAAGACTTCGTGTCGCTGACCCGCGTATATTTTCAGTCGGTCATCGCTGCCAACCTGGGCATCACCAACATACGCTTTGTGCCCGACGTGGCCAACTTTAAGCGCCTGTTCAAGATCCCTACCCAGGGCGGACGGCTGGGACAAGCCGAAAAAACAGCTTCGAAGAAGATGCTGATGCAAGACTACGGCCTGAGCGAAAACTTCTTCAAGGAAATCGACTCATCCGTTAAGAAGCACTGCCGTACACAGAACGACGTACAGTCCTACCTCTTTATGTATCAGGGATTTTCGAACGACCTGATGATGCTGATGGGCAACCTGATGCAATGGAAATTCCGCATGCCCTCCATCTTCAAAGGAGCCCTGCGCACCATGACCGAGAAGACCGTACACGAAGTATGCACCAAAACCGTGTGGAAGAAAGACGACGTGCACAAGACAGCCGCATCCGTACGCCAATACAAAGAACGCCTGGGCTACTCCGAACAATGGATGACAGAATACGTCTACAACATCGTGATGCTGGCCAAGAAAGAAGCTGGAAAGAAGAAGGAAGAGACTGAGAAATGAGTTGACTAAACAAAAGGCCAATGAACATAGAGCAACATCCCCTGGAACCTTTCCTGCCCGAAAACGCCCAAGTGCTGATGCTGGGAAGCTTTCCGCCGCAACGTAAGCGGTGGTCGATGGAGTTCTATTACCCCAACTGGAACAACGATATGTGGCGAATCACAGGCCTCATCTTCTTCGGCGATAAGGAGCACTTCGTAGACAAACAGCAGAAACGCTTCGACCGCGAACGCCTCGTCAGCTTCCTGCGCCAGAAGGGGATTGCCCTGTTCGACACCGCAACCGCCGTACGCCGCCTGCAAGACAATGCGTCGGACAAGTACCTCGAAGTAGTGCAGCCCACCGACGTTTCTGCTCTGCTCCGCCGTCTGCCAGTGTGCCGCGCCGTCGTCACCACAGGCGAAAAGGCTACCGATACCCTCTGTACACTGTTCGGCATCGAAGCCCCTAAGGTAGGCGACTTCGGCGAGTTCGTCTTCGACGGACGCCCCATGCGTCTGTATCGGATGCCCTCATCCTCGCGGGCCTATCCGCTGGCGCTGGAAAAAAAAGCGGCCGTCTATCGCCTTATGTATCAGGACTTGCAGATGCTTTGACAAACTTTTATTTGTCGAAGTGCTTGCATATTCAAAACTTTCCATTACCTTTGCAGCCGCAAACACGGGAATAGCTCAGTTGGTAGAGCATCGGTCTCCAAAACCGAGTGTCGGGAGTTCGAGCCTCTCTTCCCGTGCCAACCGAAGGAAGTTGAAACTAAAATGAGTTACAGCTTCCTTTTTTTTGTATCAGATAAGCAGCATTTGGCGCGTCATGAAAACCCTCTACATCATCCTCGGAAGCCTGTCGCTCGGGCTGGGAGTAGCCGGCATCTTCCTGCCGATACTGCCCACCACCCCCTTTCTGCTACTGACGGCAGCTCTCTACTTCCGCGGCTCGCCACGCCTGTACGACTGGCTGCTACGACAAAAGCGGCTGGGCCCTTACATCCGCAACTTCCGCGAACATAAGGCCATACCACTTCATGCCAAAATCGTCTCCGTAGGCCTGACGTGGCTCACCATCCTCTACTGCGTAGTCTTTCTGCTTCCGCAAGTATGGCTGAAGCTGTTGCTGCTGGCGTTGGCCGCGGGCATCAGCTGGCACATCCTGTCGTACAAGACGCTGAAATAGTTTTTCTTTCTGTTTCGTTCTCGTTTTCTTGCTTCTAAGCCCCCTTGTGTGTGTGCAGCATTACTTCAGCACCACCAGCACCTTGCGGGCTCCGTGGGCCCCCATCACCAATGCCTGCTCGATATCGGCCGTCTTCGAAGGACCCGAAATGAAGACCCCATAAGGATAAGCCTCCGACTTCAGAGCAGCATAGGCTTCGTGCATGTTATTGACAAGGAGGTTGCGGTCGACAACGATGAGCAAGGCCTCGGCTATGAAATAGAGCAGCTTATGCTTCACGGCCTGAGGTATCCACACAGCGCCGTTTTCGGCCACTCCTATCTTGCCCGGAACAACAGCCAGATCAATGCCGTTCAACTCCTGCGCACGCTCCAAATCGTCAGGATTGAGGGTGGCGCATGTCACTTCGGGCAGGTTCGAAGCAATGCTTCGCGCCTCGGGGAAGTGAGTGCGAATCAGCGATTCGAAAGTGTCGCCCTCCTGCCACACGACGGCATTGCCGCCCACCTGGCGGCTGACGTTGCAAAACTGACTGATCTTGTCTGCATAAGTCGTTGCCTTCACTGCCCACTGAGGATAATCGAAACGCTGGCGGGTGTTGAGGCGTATCTTGTTTAAAATTTCATCACGGCTGCTCATGGTTATTTCTCCTCCTTTCCTTGAACTTTATTCTTCTTCCACATTTCGTTGAACGACTCGGAAGCAAACTTGGGCAATTCACGTCCCTTTCCCCAGTCGTTCAGTCCGTTGTACTTCATAAACCGAGGCAAGGCATTCACCATCGGAGCTGCCCACAAAGCAGCATTAAACAGGTGCGGACGCTCCATCAGGAATTCCATACCTTCCGACATGTATTGTTTCTCGGTACTGGCCTTGCCGATGGCTTTCAGACCCTGACGCCATTTGTATATCTGCTCGCCCAGGTCAACCTTGGCCGGGCAAACGTTGGAGCAAGACAAGCAAAGCGAACAAGCCGACAGGTTGTCGTAGTACTTCTGCGGGTCGTGAGCCATGCCCAGATTGATGCCGATGGGACCGGGGATGAAGTAGGTGTACGAATATCCCCCACTCCGCCGGTAGACAGGGCAGGTATTCATACACGCTCCGCATCGGATGCAGTTCAGCAGGCGGATGTGGTCGGCATTGGCCAACATCTCTGTACGTCCGTTATCTACGATGATAATGTGATACTCACCACCCTGACGCGGCGAACGGAAATGTGAAGTATAGGTAGTGCTGGGTTGTCCGGTGCCCGAACGTGCCAGCAAACGAGTGAAAACACCCAACGCATCCATGTCGGGCACAATCTTTTCGAGCCCGAAAGCCGATATGTTCAGCTTAGGACAGGACATGCCCATGTCGGCATTGCCTTCGTTGGTGCACACCACCACATCGCCCGTCGAGGCTACTGCGAAGTTAGCCCCTGTCATGGCTGCATCCGCATTCAGAAAGATATTACGCAGATTCTTGCGGGCTACGTGCGTCAGATAAGTAGGATCATAGTTGCCTTTCTCGGCTCCCATCTCTTTTTCGAAGAGCTCGCCCACCTGCTGCCGCTTGATGTGGATAGCGGGCAACACTACATGGCTGGGCGGCAGGTGCATCAGTTGCAAAATGCGCTCGCCCAAGTCGGTCTCTACAGTGTCGATACCTTTCGATATCAGGAAGGGATCGAGTTCGCACTCTTCGGAAAGCATGGACTTACTCTTTACAAAGCGCTTCACACCGTGGCTGCTGAGCAGGTCGTAGATAATCTGACGATATTCTTCGGCATCTTTAGCCCAATGCACAATGGCGCCGTTGGCTGTTGCATTCTTTTCAAACTCTACCAACAACTCGTCCAGGTGGCTGTTGGAGTATAGTTTCAGCTGGCAGGCCTTCTCGCGCAAGTCCTCCCATTCGGGCAGCTCACGGCTTATCTTATCTCGTTTGGCACGCACCATCCAGAGGGTTTCGTTGTGCCATGCCACCATGTCCTTATTCTGAAGGAACTTCTCGGCGGCTTTTGAATGCTTGGTACTCATAGTTGTGAAGCTAATATTTCGACAATATAAATGGTTTTCACGGGCAGGTGCTCACGATCGATGACACCCTGCATGTGCATCAGGCAAGAGCTGTCGGCACCGGTGATATATTCGGCTCCCGTCTCCATGTGATGTCTGATTTTATCCTGAGCCATGCAGACGGATACCGCCTGCTCTTCGACGGCAAACATACCTCCAAAACCGCAGCACTCGTCGGGATGAGCTGGTTCGAAAACTTCGATCCCCTGCACCATCGACAGCAGGTCGCGGAGTTTGTTGTAATAAGGAATGTTGCGCTCGCTGGGCGATGAAAGATTCAACTCGCGCACGCCGTGGCAGCTGTTGTGAATACTCACTTTGTGGGGGAAGCTGGCTTTCAGCGAAGAAGGCTTCAGTACATCGTGTACAAACTCACACAGGTCGTATATTTTCCCTGCACTTTGACACTGATGCCCTTCGTGCTTTAAGATGTCGGGGTGATTCTGTTTCACAAAGGCCACACAACTAGCCGAAGGGCCGACAATGTAGTCGTAAGCCTTGAACAAATCCTCGAATCGACGGGCCATTTCCGAGGCTTTGTCCTCGAAACCCGCATTGGCCATCGGCTGGCCGCAACAAGTCTGGTCGAGCGGATAATCGACATCCACCCCCAGGCTTTTCAGCAGTTTGTAAGACGCCACTCCCACTTGCGGATAGATGGCGTTAATATAACATGGAATAAACAAACCTACCTTCATGGGTTCATCAGATTATAATGTATTGTTAATCATTTATTGAATATTGATCAGCTTATGCGTCTGCAAGCTAAGCCTCCAACGCGGATGTTCCAGGACGCAAGCCACCGTCTCGGTCGTGTTCAGACACGAACAAGGCTGAAGGAAGAAATGTCCGGCAGGCAGCTGCTCGTAACAGGCCAAGTCCTGCCCTTCGTACACCACCTTTACTTCGTCCATACGCGTCAGCCTCAACTCTCCACCCTGCTTGGGCGAACAGGTCACCCAGTCGATGTTCGCTGGAAGAGGACGGGTACCGTTGGTTTCGATGCAAACGTATTTTCCTGCCTCGTGCAAACGGTCGACAAACGCCTCGTCGATCCACAGCGAAGGTTCGCCACCCGTCAAAATCACCATCGTAGAAGGATATCGGCTGACTTCGGCCACGATGTCGTCGTCGGACATCATCACTCCGCTTTCGTGCTGCGTATCGCAAAAAGAGCACTTCAGGTTGCAGCCCGAAAAACGTACAAATACCGCAGGCGTACCCGTGTGAAATCCTTCGCCTTGCAGGCTATAGAATATCTCGTTAATCTTTCTCATAGACAGCCATGTTTGACTCAGACTCCTGCACTTCAACTTTAAAACAGGTGGGTATCTGCTCACATACCCAACGGGCTATGTTTTCGGCTGTAGGATTAAAAGGAAGTACTTCGTTCAGATTGCGGTGATCGAGTTTCTCTTTCACCACCTGCTTGATGTGGCTGAAGTCGACTACCATTCCGTCGGCATTCAGCTCCTTCGAACGGCAATACACTGTGATAATCCAATTGTGACCATGCAAATTCTCGCATTTGCTACGATAAGAAAGGCTCAGACTGTGTGCAGCCGATACCTCCATGCGTTTGATAACTGTATACATACGACTTGTTAATACTCTGATTAATAGAACTTTTTTATCGATCATTGCATCTAATGTCACCTCAATGCGCCAGCAAAAATAATAAAAAAACAAACAATCTGTCCCCCTAAGCAGAATATCTTGCAACCGAAATCTCTCAATTTCTACGTGCAAAGCCTCTTTAAGGCTCTCTGCTTAACAGGACAGATTGACTTATCATCGGTCGGTCAAAATAGCAAACAAAACGTCGCTTTGCCAATGACAGACTTATCTTCTTTTCTACTCATCCATTTCTTATTCAATCCCCTTTATGGTCTTCATCAATTGCTCACCAAGACCGATGGTATATCCCTGCGAGACGAAGACTACACGGTTGAACGTATCGGCGATGATAAAGACTGGCAAATTGCCTGACCGCCTCAGCTTCATGTTCTCGGCTATCTGTTCGGCTATACCGTCGGTGTCGATACCATAGATCACCGTCGAAGGAAGAGCCGGGAAGGAAGAAGGCGTGAACTTGGAAGCCTGCTTCTCGTCGGGGAACAGCAACACCATCTTGCGTCCCCACTTCTCCAGGTCGGCTTTCAAGGCAGCTATGTCGCGCAAAGCATGATTCGTAGGTTCCTGGTTGACACCTAATACACCCACTACGAAGTAGCCGCGTCCGCAAGCCTGCAACAGGCTTTGCTGTCCGTCCGTTGCCTTGCCATCCCAACGGGTAAAGAGCGATTCGGAGTTGAAGTTACCTATCACCTGTACTTCATCCTGACTTTCGCGCATCACAAGATCGATGCGGGTTGTCTGTCCCGGTTCGATGCTGAATGAAACCATCCGCGCAAGGACAGCGCCACTGGCCAGACGGGTGCCGGTGACCAACACATAGCTGCCGGCATCCAGCGAAGTACCGTTCTTCAGCAAGCCGGCCCAGGTAGTGCCTTCCGCATTGTTGGCATTGCCTTCTTCGTAGGTCAGCAACTGCAGCATACCTTCGGGGGTAAGTTTCGACAAAGTGAAGTGCGAATAATATTTAGGATTGTCCAACAACTTAATAGGAGTATAAGTTGCCACCAGTTTGCCACTCTTTCCTTCTTCTACTTCCGAAGTTGTTTTCTCGAAATCTACATCAATGGCTCCGTTGTCGTTCAGCAATTGAACCTTGCCCGTCACTTCGTGAATGCGTGCAGGGATACCCATGCTGCGTGCCATCGATACGAAAAAGATGTCGCGACTGTGCGGATCGGCCAGACGGGCTTTCCATACACCGGCCGGAGATATGGGCGAAGCACCCAGATTACAGTTCTTGTCCACACGGATGTTTTCCGACACCCAAGCGACAAGTTTCATCGGTTCGGCCACGTAAGCTTTGCACTCTTCCTCGGAAACCACTTGCTTGAAGAAGGCTTTATAAGGCGTCAGTGCCTCGTTGCTGACACGCGGATTGCGCACATAGCGGCGGAAAAGGTCGGCATTGGGGCAAAGACGCGACAACATGTGGTCCAGCAATACGTCGAGGGTAACATCGCGCAGGTCTTTCTCCGAAATGCGTTGCAGCAGGTCGAAACCGCCTACCTTCGACTTCTCGGAACGCAGACGGGCCATAAAGTTGGTGATGACGGCATGATTGCCACGCGAAGCCACCAGGATGCGGGCAGCAGCGTCCTCGTCCAGACGATACAGACGGGCAAACTCACGCGCCTTCTCGTCGGTCATGAAAGTGGCGGTATAGGCATTGCGGATGGAGTCTTCGTGTGCCAGACGGCGGTCGTTCTCGGCGCGTTGCTCGGGCGTTACTTCGGGCAGGTTGGCATTCTCGGCAGGAGGCACGATGTCCAGATCGACGGCAAACGCGGCACCCGGCTCTTTATCAAGCTTCACTTGCAGCTCGCTGTCCTTGCCGAAAGAAAGTTTGGCAAAGCCTGTCTTTCCGCCTTTCGATGCCCACACCAGCATATCGCCCTTGCCGGCAGTCAGCGAGGCCTTGCCTTCGGCATCGGTCTGCTTGCGGGCTACGGTATAGAATTCGGCATAATTATAAAGTTTGAACTCGACAATGGCATCGGGCACAGGCTTGCCTCCGGCGTCTACTACCTGCACCACGGCACGGGCTGTCGGGGCGTAATTGTCTATCACATTGATTTCCGTATAGCAATTGGTCACGGACATTACTTCTTCGGGGCCTTCGTAGCGTCCGAACACCTTGGTGTGCATCAGCATTCCCCGGCTGGCTGGGGCGTTGAACCATCCCAAGTCGAGTACGGGCTCGGGCTCGCAGGCTCCCAGGAAGTGCCACTTGCCGTCAGCCCAGGCCTCTACCCAGGCATGATTGTCGTCGGTGTGCGCCCAACGGGGCGTATAGACCTGACGCGCCGGTATGCCTACCGAACGCAAAGCGGCTACCAACAAGGTAGACTCTTCGCCGCAACGGCCATAAGCCGTACGGACAGTAGCCATAGGCGAACTGGTGCGGGCATCGCTTGGCTGATAGACGGCCTTCTCGTGACACCAGTGGTTCACTTCGAGGATGGCGTCGTGCAGCGAAAGTTGCTTTACGCGGTCTTTCAGTTCCTTATAAAATACGACACGTGCACTGTCCAGATGCTCGTTGTTCACCCGCGCCGGAAGCACAAAGTGACGGAACAGCTCTTCGGGAATATCGCCGCCCCAGGGCATTTCGTCGGCTGCCTGACGCGATGCACGTATGTTCATCAAGTGGAATTCGCCCGGATAATCGGTAATGTCGGCCAGGGGCATGTAGGCATAAAGAAACTCCAGTGCCTCGCGCTCGTACGTGTCAAGGTCGGTGTCGAGCACGGCAAACAGGTCGCCCTGCGGCATCTGTTTCTTTTTCAGTTTCAGGTCTTGTTCTACCTTGGCACGGTATTCGGCATCTTTGATAAAATGGGAATTGCCGCACGCTGCAAGCAAGCACGACAGCAATAAGAAGTAAAGGGGAAGAAAACGAGTTCGCATAAGATTAAATTTATGTTGGTTACTCGGACAAAGATACTGAATGATGAGCGCAATACAAAAAGAAGCCTGCTTATTTTTTATTGCCGAACCGCATCCCTCCCCTTCCGTTTCCGAATCGGCAGACTGCTTTTTATCACGGAAAAGGCCGGCATCTTCGGACAGAACTCCAAGCCTGTCGGACAGTGCACGCTGGCTGCACAGCCACTGCAAACAGGTTGCAGTATCACTGCAAAGGCGTTGCAGCGTCACTGCAAACCGCTTTGCAGCGACAGTGCAACGGGCGTGCACTGCTTCCGGCACCGGCGGAACGTCACTTCAACGTCAGCACCAAGGTGGTGTCGGCCTTCAGCTCGAAGCGGCAATCCTTATAGGCCGGCGGTCCCATCACGCCTTCGGCATCGTTGCTGAAGCCATACTTCTCCAGCGGGATGCCGTAAGTGCCTGTGTCCAGCCGACCGTTTCCGTTGGCGTCGTGAAAGACGGAAATGGCGTAACTTCCTGCGGGAAGTCCCTGACAGGGAATGCGGACGGTGCTGTCTTTTGCTTCGATCTGAAACCCGGTCAAAGGTTTCTTCAGAAAAGTCTCTTCCGACGCGTAAACGGCTACGAAGAGGGAACCCTCCGGCCGCTCGATGCCGCGTACTTCGATTGTCAGATTCGGTGTGCCCGACGTGCCGGCAAATGCTTCGGCCAGCAAGAGGCATCCAAGGGAAATAAACCATGTTTTCATAAGCTGTGTAAATAGTGATGTGAATAATATAAAATGAATAATATGATGCATACAGCCGGGCTGCCCCGCCTCAGAAGTTGGAGACGTCATAAGCCGCCTTCTTGCCCAAGGTGATGAAAATGCCAACATAGAAGAAATGATCGTCCGACGCCCATACGGGCTGCCCGTCCACCCGACCGAACTCGTTGCGGCGTCCCAGGATGTTCGTGGCCGAGGCGTGGACGATGACTTTCTTACTCGGGAGGAACGTCAGCCCCAAGTCCAGGCTGTTGTAGGGCTTCACTTCGTCGTTCATCAGGCCGGGCAGCTGCGCATTGTGGTACGGACGGCCGCTGCTGAAGCGGTTGGTCACACCGATAATGGTGCGCAGGCGTGGCACGGAGTACTTCAGTGTGAGCGACGCATTGTGGCGGGTGGCGTATTGGGGCGTCGTCAGTTCGGCATACTCCCGATACTTCCTGCGGGATATATTATAGGTATAGGAAAGATAATACTCGAAATTGTGCAACGACCCGTCGTCGAAGAAGAAGAGGTCGAACCCCTTGCTGTAGCCGTAACCGTGCGAAGTAACCTGCCGGACACCTGCCCCGTCGGCCTCGGCCAGCGCCAGCCGGCTGTAGTCCTTGTAGTAGCATTCGGCCTTCAGCAGGCGGCCGTTGCAATCGTATCGGGCGCCCACGTTGTATTGTACACAGACCTCCGAGGCCGGACGGGACTGCTGTACCAACCAGGCATTCTCGGGCAACTGTGTGTAGCGGCCCGCCGTAGCCGAAAACATCCAGCGGTCGCGATAGTAGTTCAGTGCCACGCGGGGCGAAAAGTTCCACGTACGGCCGGCCGACACATATTCCGTCCGGCAGGAAAGCTCCGCCTTAAGCGACTCCCACGGATAGTAAACGGCCGAAAGGAAGCCCGCCCCTATAGTGGGGCTGATGCGGTTGCGGCTGTCCACACCGGCCGAAGCGAAGGCGTAAGCATCCTCGTAGTGCCGGAAGAATCCTTCCATGCCCGCCTCCATGCGGAAAGTCGGCGAAAAACGTTTTCCTGTTTTCGCTTTCAGGTGCCACTCCTGCTGTTGCTCCTGCCAGCGGTCGCCTGCCACGGCTGCTCCGCCTATCTGTCGCGAATAGCGCGAATAGGCCACTCCGCCAAACCACTCCCAACCGTCGGTTGCCCGGCGGCGAAACGTCGAGTTGAAGTAAACATTATCCTCGCCCAAGGCAAACTGTCGCCGCTCGTCTCCCTCGTACAGGGAGAAGTCGGTGCGGTCGTACTGGGCATAAACTTTCAGCACCGTACGGTCGTCGGGCGTATAACGTGCCTGCGAGGCGGCCGAATACATCCGGTAAGGCTTCTCGAAGTCGCGCCGTCCGCTGAAGATACGGTCGTAAAGGCTCAGATTCTGATAGTTAAGGTCGACCGAAACCGACCCTTTCGCGAAAGCACGCGTACCTCCGCCCCCAGCTCCTACCACCGAAGCATTCATTCCCAACTTGGTGACGGGGCTGTGGTCTTTCGTCTCAAGCGGCAGCACGGCCGACAAGGCTTCACCATACTCCAGCGGCGCACCGCCCGAAGCCAGATTGATCCCACGGAACATAAAGGTAGAATAACGGCTGCGTGCCGGAGTGTTCAAACTGACCGAGGTATAAGGATTGAGCACGTGCATGCCGTCGATGTACGTCTGTGTCTCGTAGCTGCTGCCTCCACGCACCAATAAACGCCCGCTTTCGCCCTCGACCTGCGTCCCCGTCAATGTCTGCAAGGCCTTGTACAGGTCGCCGTTCGCACCGCCCACGGTTGCCAGTCCGACGGGTTGCAGATCGCTCCAGCGGCTGTTGGCGGCCGGAGTCCTTTGGCCTTCGACCACCACTTCGCCCAAGTCCACACTGTCCGTAAACAGTTGCAGGCGTATCGTATCGGTCGTGACCGTCTGCGCACGGGCAACAGCTACGCACGCAAAGGCAAGGAAATATCCCATCCATAGAATTGCTTTTCTCCTCATAGTCTTCATCGTTTTTGTTTGATTCCGACAGCAAACATAGACGAAGAAAACAAGGCAAAAAAATATCCGGGACAGACAGCCCGGATATGTGACCGGCAGACGTCCTCGTGTGACGAACGGCCTGCCTCTGTGACGAACGACTAAGCGTTCATCACCTTCTCTATCATTGTCTTAACCTGCTTTGCATACGCCCGCGACACCGGCACTTCGTCCCGGCAACCCTCCAGGCGCAAGCGGTATCCCTGCGAATTGCCCGACACATCGGTCACCTTGCCGATGTTGACCAGAAAAGCCCGATGGCAACGCACGATGAAGGGACAGCCTTCCACTGCCTGCTCCATCTGCTTCATGGTGATGCGCAACGTCTTCCGCACTTCTCTCTCTACGCTCCCACTCTCCGGAACATTGTGCTGCCCTGCTGGGCGACAAGTAATCTTCACGTAGTTGCCTTCGGCTTCGGCAAACAGGAAGTCGGCCGCCTCCATTTCGAGCACTTCCTTAGTAGTTCCGGCAAAAACCAGGTGCAAACTTCCGGCATCGGCATCCCTGCTTTCGGCCACGGCAGCTGCCCGTCCCGGATGCTTCAGACAGGCATTCAGCTCGGTAGCCTCCCTCAGATTGCGCGCCAGCACTAAGTTGCGGTTCCACATAATAAAGAAAACAATGGGGAAAGGCGCCAACAGCAGTACCCAAACCATACTGATACCCAGCAAACGCCAGTCGGGCGACAGGCCGAACACCCACGCTGTATACAGCCAGTTGAATAATCCTATCAGCAGACAGACAATCAGCGTATGAAGCAACTCCTTGCCCACCGTCCAGTTCTGTTCCTTGTGATAGGCGGGAAACAGCCAGGGCAACAGATAGACCATGATGCTCAGTGCAGCGGAAGACACCACGGCATAGCCCAACAGCACAGGCAGCTTGCCGGTCTCCATCCGCGAAATGCCGAACGGCTGCAACAGATAAATAATCAGAAAGACGATCAGCGAAGGCACCACTACCGTTTTCCAACGTTTGCACAGCGCCGGATAAGGAGTTTGTAGAAGTTTTATCAGCTTTTTCATTGCTTTTTATATAAGACGGGCAAAGATATACAATATATTTGTAATATCCGGATAGCAAAACAGGGTTTCTTCAAAAGAAAATAGAATATGCAAGCATTATTTTTATGTTCTACAACATATACTTTGCGAACAATTTGTATCTTTGCAGTGTTATTAGAGAAAAGAAAAAGAAGTAAGAACCGCTTTCCGAAACGCGGGAAGCACAAAAAGAAGACGATTATGAAAAAAGACGTAAATGAAATTATGATGTTGCAGTACCGTATCAAACGTTATCAGTCGATGAGAAACGGTGCCATGTGCCAAGCCCTTAGCGGCAAACTCCAGAAACTGCTTGCCAAGCAGTAATCGGAACTGAATGTAAAGCGCTTGCCTCCGCAAGCCTGATAAGATGTAAATAAACAACCCTTTAAATAAAATGAGTGAAGAGGATGTATCGCAAAAAGATACATTCTCTTTTTTCTTTATCCCTGCACAAGGAGAAGGTAACAACTACCAACCTCGCCCCGACCTTCACTTACTCCCAGTCGCTGAACTCGAAACTGAGCTGCTCCCAGACCCCTTTCTTCGTCTCTTCTTCGTGCGGATTGGAGATGGAGAGGCCGATGAGCCGGATGGGATGCTGTTCGTAATCGACTTCTTTCAGCAGTTGCTTGGCCAGTGGAAGAATGTCGTCGAGCGTATGAAGTTCCTGCGGACGGGTCGTACTGCGGGTTATCTGACTGAAGTCGTGAAACTTGATCTTCAACGTCAGCGTATTTCCCCTGAAGTTGTGACGCTCCAATCGACCTGCCAGCTCCACCGCTACATGATACAGCTCGATGATCACCGACGAGCGGCGCGAAATGTCCTTCTCCAACGTATGCTCGCAACCTACCGACTTACGGATGCGCACCGCCTCGACAGGACGCAAATCGATGCCTCGGGCAAAGTCGTAATAAACGCTCCCCATCTTGCCAAATTCATGCGTCAGCATCGCAAGCGAACGGGTACGAAGCTGTTCGCCGTTGTGTATGCCCAGCAGGTGCATCTTCTTGGCTGTGACAGGCCCTACTCCCCAGAAACTTTCGATAGGCAAGCGGGCAATGAAGTCGAGTGCCTGGTCGGGATGAATGGTACACAGGCCGTCGGGCTTGCGGTAGTCGGAAGCAATCTTGGCCAGGAATTTGTTGTAGGACACACCGGCCGAAGCCACCAGATGCAGTTGGTCGCGTATCTTCTGCTTTATCTCGCGTGCAATATCAACCGCCAGCTCCATACCCGGCTTGTTATGGGTGACATCTAAGAAAGCCTCATCCAGCGACAGAGGTTCTATCAGGTCGGTATATTCATGGAATATTTCGTGTATCTGACGCGACACAGCTTTATAGACATCCATCCTGCCGGGAATGAAAATCAGGGAAGGGCACAAACGTTTGGCCTTCTGCGACGACATGGCCGACCGCACTCCGTACCGGCGCGCTTCGTAACTGGCCGTAGCCACTACTCCCCGCTCTTCGGCACGCCCCACGGCAATAGGTTTGCCCCTCAGCTCGGGATGGTCGCGCTGTTCTACGGATGCATAGAAGGCATCCATGTCGATGTGTATGATTTTACGTTCCATTGTCAGCTTTCCTATTTTCGGCAAGACAAGGACAAATATAGTGCTCTTTTACGAAATAAGGGAATGACGGAAGTCAAATACAACGGAAGGGATGAGAAAAAAAGGAAAAGATAAAAAAAGAACTTCCTGCCCACCTCCGGATTCGTGCGGAGAGCGGACAGGAAGTTTACTGACGATTACTTCGACTTGAAAATAATCTTATAGATCTTAGGCATGCCTTTATAGTAGCATGTTACGGTAGCAAAACCGTCTTCTGCCTTGGCCTGGTCGATCTTGATATCGACTTTCTTATCCGATGCCTTGGCGGTCACTTTCGGGAATGACTTTCCGCCTGCTGCAACCTCATATACCAATTCGTAGTGCGAATAGTCTGTAATGCCGTTTTCGTTCGTCGAGCGTACCGGTGTCTTGGGCAGTTCGATGGCCTCACCGCCTACCTTCACCGTCACTTCGGGCACTACCGGACGCACAATCGGGTGCTTGGAAGAGCTGAATCCCAAACCTGACATATCGAACAGCGGAGCCTGACCTTCGCCCTCGGCCACCAGATAGATGGCATGTTTCTTATCCAGATGATCTACCACATCAGCCACATTCAGAGTGAACTTGGTTTCTTTCTGTGCAGCACCTGCCGGAACTTCGATCACGCCAATCTTCTTGCCTTTCCATACGGCATTGTCCCACGGAGCATCCAGCCATACATTTACCTTGAATGCCTTGTCGGTACGCGGAGTGATGAAGAGGTTGAACACCGTACCGTTTCCGGGCTTCGTGCCTTCGAAAGCCTTGATACCGTTCCTGTTCTTATCCAGTCCGCCAAAACCAAAGTACTTATAGCCGATGATGACACCGTTGCGTACTCCTGTTATCGGCATGTGGTTGTCCCATACATCCCAGGAATCCTGCTGAACGCCGGTATCGGACAGATAGCAGGCATAACCGGCCGAGTAATAACGATACGGATCGAGACCGAAGATGTGGAATCCCTCGGAGGTAACTTCCGCTCCAGTATATTCGTGGCCGTTGCTGTCTTTGGCTGTCCACTTATGGTCGTCGGCATAAGCGTCGTAACCGGTAATGGTCACTTTACCGCCTTCGGATACCGGTTTCTCGTCCCACTCTACCTTGATGGGAGCCACTACAGCCTGACGCGCAAAACCGAAGTTACGGGGCGGACGGTGATAGAATACATACCACTGACCGTTGATTTCCTCGATACTGCCGTGCGTATTGTGTCCGCCATTGGTAGACACCAGCGACTTACCGTCCTCACTTACTTCCGGACCACGCGAGTCTACAACGACGCCACCGATTTTCCACGGTCCGAGCGGAGTGTCACCATAAGCATAACGCAGGGTGGAGTTACTGCTTCCCATACCATAGTCGGGACCGGAGTAACCACTGTAAACCGATACATACTTATTTCCTACTTTACGGATGGAGGAAGCTTCGAAGAAGTTGAAAGCCCCCAAATCCTGTCCCGGATAGACGTTAGGATAAACGGCATCGGCCGGATCGCGAACTACGCCATACCGACGTCCTGCCGGCATATTAAATGGAATCACCTCCTTACCGGGACGTACCGAATACATGGTGTTCTGGTCCAACTCGGCAGCCGACGAACGCTGGAATCCCCAGAAGCCGTAGGCACGGAAGCCGATTTCGTAATCCGGATCGTTCGGGTCGGTGATCTGCTCTACATAAACCGAAGGGTCAAAGCCCATGATACTGCCCGGCAATGCCTTCCGACCGTCTTCGGTCACATTCACCGGAGTAAACGGTCCGTCCGGACGAGTTCCTTTTGCAACCATTGCCTCGCGGAACGGGCCACGGCTATGCGGATACAGGTAGTACTCGCGGGTGCCATCCCGACGGTTCACCTCCACGAGGTCGGGAGCATACATCACGTCCCATTGCCCGTCGATGTGATAGGTGAAAATCGGGCCTTCGTCACGCCAGTTCTGCAAGTCCTCTACCGGAGCAGACCAAGCACGGATATCCGGTCCGCAATAGCTGTCGAGGCGCAAATCGTGCGAACCGATGATATACACTCTGTACTTACCGGGATTGTCCGGGTCCTCAAACACGCGTGGCTCTCCATCGGGCACATGTTCCCACAAGGGAAGATAAGGGTTACCGATACTTTCAAACACAGGCTCTTTAACAGCTTCCCCGCCATCATCCGTTTTCGAAGAAAAAGCCCATCCACTAGCAGCCAGCGAAAGTGCGGCTACATACAAGAAGGTGCTTGGCCTTCTTTTTTGTCCATTTCTCTTGAGTTTCATAAATTATTAATTTTAAGGAATACTTTTTGCTGATATTCTGCAAGGCTTCAGCAAATTAAAAACATCTGTCTCAATGTTTACACATCACTGATAGACAAACCGTTAAGGATACATCCGCAACTCCTCGTCTATTATTGCGTGTAAAACGTACATGCAATATTGGCAATTTAATCGACATCTGCAAGAGAAAATATCGAAACCTGAGGGCAAAACAGGCAAAATCTGTTACCTCCAGCCATCGGCCCGATGCAGGAAACAGACGGTCGGATACAAGAAGACCTTGCACGCGACAACAGAAAAAAATCTCATGAAAAGAAAGGTATCGGTCCCAACCTTTTCATCTACATCTTACGCCTCATCCGCCGATAGACGTATATGAATGCAGGAATCAGGAAAGCATCTGCAAACACCCATGCCGTAGGGTCGCCAAAGCAGACGGCCAGATAACCGAATACCGGTACGGCAAACACACTGACCAGGATTCTGGCTATCATCTCGGACACACCGGAAAGCATGGCCAGACTGGTATATCCGACTCCCTGAATGGTGTAGCGCAGAATGCAGAGCAAGCCCAGCACGGGAAAGAACGATACCGAAACATGCAGGAACAAGGCCGTGTCCTTCAGAATCTCGATCTCGGAAGCATCGACAAACAGCAAGGCAATCGTACGTGCACTGGTCATCAGTACCACGAAGGTAAAGGCCCAATAGATCATCATCATCAACGCACTCGACTTCACCCCTTGCCAGACACGTTCAGGCTTACCCGCACCGTAATTCTGTCCCGAATACGTAGCCATGGCTATGCCGAGACTTTCAAACGGGCACATGAAGAACATCTTGATACGCATGGCAGCCGTAAAAGCGGCCACGCAGGCAGTGCCCAACGCATTGTTGGCACTCTGCAGCATGATACTGCCAATGGCCGTAATCGAGAACTGAAGTCCCATGGGCACCCCGATAAACATCAGACGGCTGGCCAACGAAGCATCGTACTTCCGCTCGGCCGGAGTCGTGCGAAGAATGTCGAACTTCTTCACCATATAGAAGTAGCAAAGGACAGCCGAAACCGCCTGCGACACCAGCGTGGCAATGGCCGCACCCGCTACTCCCCACCCCAGGACGAGGATGCAGAAGAGGTCGAGCACGATGTTCAACACCGTCGAAAGCAACAGGAACCAGAACGGGGTCTTACTGTCGCCCAAGGCACGGATGATGCTGGACAGCAGATTGTAGAAGAACGTACAGGGCACACCGATAAAAGTGAACAGCAGATAGCGATATGCTCCCTCGAAGATATTGTCCGGCGTACGCATCCAGTGCAGGATATTGCCGCACAGCAGACTGGTAACTACGGCTATCACGACCGACATCACCGCTGCCAACTGCAGACTGACGAACACATAACGGCGCATCGTCGTATAGTCGCATGCACCGAACTTCTGTGCGATGGGAATGCCAAAGCCGCCACAACATCCGTTGCAAAAACCCAGAATAAGAAAGACGACCGACGTGCTGGCACCCACCGATGCCAGCGCATCAATGCCCAAGAAGCGTCCGACAATGGCCGCATCTACCAGCGAATAAGTCTGCTGGAGCAGATTGCCTAAAAGAAGAGGTAAAGCAAAATTAAATATCAATGGAAGGGAACGGCCTTCCGTCATTGCTTTAATGCTTGCCATATTGGTTTCCTTTCAACTGAAAAAACTGCTTTGCGCCAGATAATCGGGCGTTTCAGCGTATATAAACATCACACTCCCTCCCTTAATAGCGTCGATAATGGGGCGTGAAAGGGCACGGGGAACGGCCGGACATCCGAAACTGCGCCCCAGGCGCCGCCCACCGCTGATGACGGAAGGGTCGGCATAGTCGGCACCGTGCATCACGATGGCACGCTCGCGGGCGTGGTCGTTGATGCCCTTCTCCAGTCCGTTCAGAATCAGCGAATAACCGTTGCTGCCCTGATAGGTCGATTCGGTCAGATAAAATCCCAAGGAACTTTTCAGTGAGCCGTTTTCGTTCGAAAAAGAAGTGGCGTACATCTCTCCGCTATTCTTTCCGTGAGCCACCAGCGACGAGAACAGCATCTTACGTTCCTTCATGTCGAATACGAAAAGCCGCTCACGGGTCGATGGTTGCGAAAAGTCTATCAGCGTCAGCACGTCGCGCTTGCGTCCTGCCACCTTATAATATCCGGTTACTGCCTGCCTGAAAGCCTCCCAGCCGACAACCCCTTCCAAGTCCATCGAACGATACAGGGCTGCGCACCCCATCCCATCGGAGACGGAAAGCGAAGGCATGCATTCTCTGTCTCCCACCCAAGTCACATGCGGCAGACACAGAAAAACAATCAATAACAATAACCTATTATTCAACACAATACGATACGATTCTTTTCGATTACCCTAAAAAAACTGCGCAAAATTACTGCTTTTCTGCCATACGTTCACTACGCATAAAGTTAAATAATACAAGTTTCCCCCTGTTCTTCACATCCTTTGCCGCACCGATATAAGGAGGGAGACACCAATCATCCCGGATGATTGTAGGAATCATCCCCGTTGATTGTAGGAATCATCCGGGATGATTGTACCCAAAGGCTATACATTTCATCCCCTTCCCTGCCTGAGAAGGAAGCCAGATGCAACTCTACTCGATGACAACAATCAGTGATTTCTCGGTCGGCGCCCAATCGTAGACAAACTTCGAATGCGACGTGGCATTGCGCACACACATGTGCGAGCGGGGGATGGTCCCCAACGACCAGCTGTACTCTATCATGGCCGTCCGTGGCACGTTGACGGGTACGCCGTGGATATAGGCACCGTTTGTGAAACGGCTGGCATAAGGCGCATAGCCGCCCGTTGCCGAGGAGCCGTCTTTCAGAAACACCATCTTCTGCTTTTTCTGCTGCAGCAGATACATGCCCAAAGGTGTTTCCTGCGCATAAGGCGGGGCATGGCGGCCGGTAGTTGCCGGATTCATGCTGCGGATGGCCCATTCGCCCGGAGCGGTACGCTCCAAGGTTGTAATGTTCTGGTCGAGGCGGTCGACGAAAATAACGTGATTGAAAATCGTACTGTCGCTCAGCTGTTTCAGATAGCGTTCGGGCACCAGCCATTCCTCCTCCCACGTCACCGGATAGACCCTGCAGAAACTGCCTACCTGCCCCCGCAGGTAGGCCAACGTTCCGTCGCGCCCATAACGTTCGGGTACCAGTGTATCACCCGGCAAATACATCGGCACGGACTGATAACGCTCCACTCCCAACGTATCGGCCACCCGCTTGTAGGCATTGCGCACATACTTGCGCACCAAAGGAGCCTCACGGTTCAGGTTCTTGTAGTTCTGGAGCACTACCCATCGCTCCTGCCCCCGCTGCATGTTTTCGATATAAGCCAAGCAGTTGCGGATGACGTCCCACTTGAACGAACGTACCGTGTCCTGATAAGGATAGGTATCATCCAACGTATATTTATCGTACAGCAATTCTTTGGTCAGGTGAATGTCGTCTGCCCTCAACAGCTTTTCTTCGACAGGAAGAGGTTCTGCCGCCAACGTATCGACTATCTCTGAGGTCATGACTTCCGGCTTATACGTTTCCGACGCAGGCGTCACCTGCTTGCCGGCCTCGCGACATCCGACAAGCACACCCAGCAGCAACAGACTAAAAAAGATATCCAAGCGTTTCATAAACAGGATATAAAAAGATTGTTTAACAAAAGTAACACTTTTCGTTAGGAAGAGCAATATTCTGCCTGAAAAATCTGTTCGAAAACGACCAATCGGACTTTTCGAAGCCAAGCCGGCCATCAGCCCAAAAACAAAACGGAAACAAGAGAATATTTTTTTCCCAGTTAGAGAAAAAATTCTCCCCAACTGGAAAAAAATCAATCCCTTTAAGCAAATAATCGGTCGGCTGTACACAAACAAAAAAAGCCGCTGATGTTTCAGCGACTTTTTTTATTCATGTGGAGCTGGAGGGAATCGAACCCTCGTCCAAACGAGGAAATCATAAGCTTTCTA
>ENA-ORSS01000636-ORSS01000636.1-human-gut-metagenome-genome-assembly--contig:-NODE-636-length-41510-cov-4.409070_pt1 | contig 41510 bp, 31 predicted proteins | sample MGYA00241899_ERZ509162 | MGnify/ENA primary metagenome ERZ509162 (study PRJEB26280, sample SAMEA2338641) | human gut metagenome | biome: human gut; feature: human-associated habitat; material: faeces... | reverse complement strand
TCACGGCGCGATGGGGCTGTGCGAATTGGGCATCCCCTGCGTGGGCATCCCCGGCACGATTGACAACGACCTCGCCTATACCGAGATGACGCTAGGCTATGACACCGCCGTCAACTCCTGCATCGACGATATCCGCGCCATCCGCGCGACCAGCCGTTCCCACGACCGTCCGGGCGTGGTGGAGGTCATGGGCCGTCACTGCGGCGATATCGCCCTGAAGGCCGCCGCCGGTTCCGGCGCGGAAATCTGCCTCGTGCCGGAGGTGCCGTGGTCGATTCAGGAGGCCGCCGACCGCCTCTCCCGCCTGATCGACATGGGCAACCCGCGCGCAACCGTCGTCGTCGCCGAAGGCGCGTGGGACTCCATGCAGCCCGCCGACTGGCGCCGCTACCTCATCGAGAACGGCGCGAAGGGCATCCACGAGGACGACCCGATCAGCACCGAAAAGCTCGCCTTGCTGCTCAAATACAAGTGCAAGTGCGAGGCGCGCCCGACCGTGCTCGGCTACACCCAGCGCGGCCGTACGCCGTCCGCCTACGACAGCTGGTTCGCCTTCGAGGCCGGCAACCTCGCCGTCAACCTGCTGCGCAACGGCATCGGCAATCAGGTCATCGGCATCAAGGATGGCCGTGTGTACTACCTGCCGATCATCGAGGCGCTCAAGCAGAAGCGCGAGTTCAACCTCTCGCTGTACAACATGATTAACTCTCTGTAATTTCAACATTTCGTGGGGCTGTTCATGCGCAACAGCCCCATTCTTATCGAAAAGGAGAATCCTCCATGCTCGCCAAAAACCAATGCTTTGAAATGACCTGCGACGCCTTCGGTCAGGATGCGCAGGGCGTCTGCCGCCACGAGGGCATGGCCGTGTTTGTCCCCGGTCTGCTGCCCGGCGAACGCGCGCTGGTGCGCATCGTCAAGCCGGAAAAGCGCTATGCCTTTGGCCGCGTGGAAAAGCTGCTGGAAAAGAGCCCCAGCCGCGCCGAGCCGTTCTGCCCCATCTACAAGCGCTGCGGCGGCTGTGTCTGCCAGCACATGACCTACGAGGCCTCCCTTGCCTTCAAGCGCCAGCAGGTGCAGGATCTCCTCCAGCGCGTCGGCGGGCTTTCCATCGAGGTGCCGCCCGTTTGGGGCATGGCGCATCCCTTCGGCTACCGCAATAAGGGCGCATACCCCGTCGCGCAGACGGACGGCGCGCCTGCCTGCGGCTTCTTCGCGCCGCGCAGCCACGATCTCGTCCCCCTGCCCGAAAACGGGTGCGCCATTCAGGGCGAGGATTCCGCCAAGGCCACGCAGGCCGTCCTGAATTGGATGCGCGAAAACAGCGTCCCCGCCTACGATGAGCAGACCGGACGCGGCCTCGTCCGCCATATTATGACCCGTTCGACGACCTCCGGCGAGCTGATGGTCGTCGTCGTCGTCACCCGCGCGGATATCCCGAAGGCCGGTCGGCTGATCGAGCTGCTGCGCGCCGCCGTCCCTGGCCTGTGCAGCGTCTGTCTGAGCGTCAACAGCCGCCGCACCAACGTCATTTTGGGCACGGACATCCGCGTTCTCTGGGGCAAAGCCGCCATGGAGGACACGCTCTGCGGCCTGCGCTTCTCCGTTTCGCCGCTCTCCTTCTTCCAAGTGAATCCCCAACAGACCGAGAGACTCTACGGCCTCGCGCTGGAATACGCCGTCCTGACCGGCGCCGAAACCGTCGTGGATGCGTACTGCGGCGCGGGCACGATCTCCCTGCTGCTGGCGCAGAAGGCCAAAAAAGTCATCGGCATCGAAATCGTGCCGGAAGCCATTCAGAACGCGAATGAAAACGCCACGCGCAACGGCATTGCCAACGCCGAGTTCCACGTCGGCGCAACCGAGGAACTGCTGCCCAAGCTGGTGGAAAACGGCCTCCGCCCGGATGTGATCGTGCTCGATCCCCCGCGCAAGGGCTGCGATCCCGCCGTCTTGCAGGCCATTATCGCCGCCGCGCCCAAGCGCGTGGTCTATGTCTCCTGCGGCGCGCCGACCCTCGCCCGCGACGCCAAGCTGCTCACCGAAGGCGGGTACGCCGCCGAAAAGGTTCAGTGCGTCGATATGTTCTGCTGGACGGGCGCGGTGGAGACGGTGATGGCATTGTCTAAACTTTCAGATGCCGAACATATCGACATTAAACTGGATATGAGCGAGCTGGATGTAACACCTGCCGAAGACCACGCTTCCGCAACCTATGACGAAATCAAAGCCTATGTGAAGGAACATACAGGTCTCACGGTTTCGACGCTGAATATCGCACAGGTCAAGCGGAAATATGGAATCATTGAGCGGGAATGCTATAATAAGCCTAAGAGTGAGAACACAAAGCAGCCTCAGTGTCCACAGGATAAAGAGACTGCTATTATCAGCGCACTTAAATTTTACGGTCTTGTCGTTTCTTAAAGACATCCTTCTGAGAAATATCTCCCATAAATTAAAGCTATGTTCTCATCGACAGTCGCTTTATTTCAGTCCTTCATACGTTGCGAGGATTTCTTTAGATTTCTCATCAATTGCCGTAATTCTTACTCTTCCATTTTTTTTGATTCCATGATCGAACAGATACCGCGCCAACGGATCGATCAACAAGCTTTCCACCATATTGCCGATTCCTCGTCCGCCATTGTCCAGATTGGATAGCGCTCCCCGAAGCAGCGTCTCATGTGCCTGCTGAGAAAGCTGCAATTCAATTTGTTTGTCTTGACGTAGGCTTGCTTTGATTCGATCGATCTGGCTATCCAGAATTGCTTCAGCGGTTTCAGGGCGAATAAAGTCAAAGACAACGATGTTCTCTCCGATTCGGTTGAGAATTTCCGGTCTGCCCAATTCCAGTTTGAAATAATCCTCAATGGCTCCGCGCACACGTTTGCAAACCTCTGTATAAGGCATATCCGGTCTTACATTTTGTCGTCTCTGCCCATTCTGATCCAACGTATAGATCCCCAGATTGCTGGTAAAGATGATAATACACTCCGAAAAATATACCGTATTCCCTTGTCCATCCGTCATGCGTCCATCTTCAAGTATTTGAAGGAATTTATCAAGGATCGACGGATGGGCTTTTTCTATTTCATCAAATAACAAAATCGAAAACGGATTCTCTCGTACAGCATTCGTCAATTGTCCGCCTGACTCATATCCCACATATCCCGGCGGTGCGCCAAGGAGTTTTTGGTCGCTGTGGCTTTGTCCATATTCGCTCATATCAAAGCGAATACAGCATTTTTCGTCGCCAAATATCTTTTCTGCCAGCGTTTTTGCCGTTTCCGTTTTGCCCGTACCCGTTGGACCAGCGAAGAACAATACGCCTTTCGGACGATTATGTGATGATCCCTGCAAGCCAGACAGCCCGGTCACTGCACGCTTGATGACGTCCAATGTTTTTCCCAGTGCAGCATCCTGCCCCTTCACGCGACGCCTGAAATCCTCCGGTGCGCTGCGTAAAGAAACCTCATCCAGTTGGTTCCATGGGTTCTCTGCAATTCCATATCTGTACAAGTCTACAACGGCGGGCATTTGCGCAATATGCATCCGCTCATTCTTGCATAAACGCCGTAGTCCATTGATTTCTGTAAAGCTGAAACCTTCCGTCAGACCAATAAAGCGATCTTGTATCCTTGTCAGTTCGTCAGTGTGCTGTCCATAATAAGTCAATTCCTTTGCCGCAATATCGCGGTCAAAAAATGTTCTGAAATTATCCCCCTTGACCAATGTTTCCCGCTCTTCTCTGGACGGTGTGCTGATGTGGATAGTCTTCACATTCGGATTATCCAAATACAGCCACACAGGGATATCATTCGTCTTATTTACGACCAGAATAATCAGGTTCTTAATCGTTCCGTTTTCCGTCGGTACATCCTGCGCCTCCATAGAAGCAAGCAGCAAGTTGGTAAAGCTGTCCACCTCAGCCTGCTGCATGTGATCCGGCGAAACAATATAGCGAGAAGCCAAATTGAATACAATCGCAGTAGGTTCATCGCTCTGCGCCATTGCCATACGCGCCATGGCTGAAGCAGAATTGTTCTTTCCCCTAAATTCACAAGGGATTCGTTCTTCTCGTATATTCTGACCAATTAACTGTGCAAACCGCTCCAGCTGCCCAATATCCGCAGGTTGATAAAATCCCTGCATCCCATCAAAAAAAGCGATCGTTGAATAACCCTGTTGAAAAAGCAGCTCATGAAGGTATTCAGGCAGACGCATATACCCTTCGCCGGGCATCTGATAGACATCCAGCACATTTCCCTCTACGATCAGCATGGGTTTGATCCTGCTGAAAATACACAGTTCCTTATGCCACTTGGGAATATAATCTGCCATAAACATTCCTCCGACGTCAATCTTTATTCATGATGTTCGTTAATTCGTTCATGAATCCTGGTTTATGAATTCCGACGGAAATAATGCCATCCCGTCCTGTAAAATTCTGAATTTGATTATGTGCCTTTTCCATATACGCCGCATATCTGCCGCGCTGCTGTTCGTCCAAGAGCCATATTTTCTGATTATCCGATCCTCTAAGCAGCGCATCAGTATTTCTTTCTTCAATATAAGTGCCATCAATCAGCACTGCAATCTGACGCAGCACTGTTTCTACTGCTGTCGATTTCAAACCACGCAGTTCTTCCAGCGTATAGCCAGAATATACAAGGATATCCGGATTGATTTTTCGAAGTTCCGGCAGCAGACTTTGCAGGGCTTCTGCCTGATTCATCGGCTCTCCGCCTGTAATCGTAAATCCATCCACTTCATGCTGATTTGCGATCTTATAAATCAGCTGCGCAAGCGTATCGCAGTTGATTTCGTATTCTTCTCGTTTTTCCCAAAGTTCCGGATTGCTGCACCCGGAACATGCTCTGTGACATCCGCAAAGCCATATTCCAATGCGCTTTCCCGGTCCCAATGTTTCTACCGGGTAAAGAATCCTCGCTACATTCATTTTTCTTTCAACACGAAATAGGCTGCCTGTCCCTGACGCTTTCCATCAATCATCATGCCGCCCAATCCGATTTCGTCACCCGCTTTTACAAGGACCCGTTGTCCCCGTTCAAGCGGCGCATTATTCAAAAACGTCGGATTTGTTTCACTGATGTTCTCTATAAAGACCTTTCCTGCTTCAAAAGTCAATTTTGCCTGTCTGCGTCCAACATACGCTTTATCTTTCAGATATCCGCTCATGCCCGCCGTTCTGCCCAGAAAAACCGAACCAGATCTTGTCAACAGATCAAAGGCATAGTCACCTTCCACACTTGAAAGACAGAATCTTCCCGTCTTTTCCTGCGCTTTGTCCTGTGCCTTGTCCTGCTGTTTACAAGTCGGTCGAATATCCGAAATATCTTCCCCGCACTTTGTGCATTTTCTGGCCTGTGCCACATTCTCAGTACCACATTCGCTGCAAATGCGAACCATTGACGCTTCAGCGACAGGCGCGGATTTGGGCGTCTGCGGCGCAGCAACCGTACTATCCGTTATTTTGACGTTCATCAAGTCAAAGCCACATGTGCCGCATTCCACCAGATGGGCAGGATTTCGCCCTTTACATTTAGGACAGATCTTGATTTTGGTCACATTCATTCTTCAATTCCTCTTGTAAGCTGCCACTGTTCCGCTTCTCCTCGCTGCACTTCGGCGAACGTATGCACCGGCGCATCGCCTACTTTTTCATAATCACAAAAATTGATGATTTCCGCATAGGCTTCGTTTGGAGGCAGCATTTCCACTCGTGTTCCCAATGTAATACCATATCCTGCCAATCGCCTTTCGATTTCAGCAAAATCATGGCAAAAGGTTTCCATTTCATCGCGCAGTTGTACAGCTTCCGCCGCATCCGGCAGTCTGTCCTGCATGTCGATGCCGCCAAGTTCCATTGTGATCTGTCCATCCGAAGACTGTGTAACGCTGACCGCTTTTCCATCTCCAAATGTGTACAGATCGTTATGAAATCTCCTGCCGCTGCGTTTTTGAACATCACGTTTTCCGATCAAGTCATAACCCATTTCCCGCATGACCTGATTCACACGGTCGCTGATATAGGTCTGTTCCTGCTGATACAGCATCGCCGCGCAAAGATTCCGATTTTCTTCCTCCAGCAAGGCAAATTCCCGCTCATCCCTCGGAATTTCTTTGGCTTCCAACCCCATCAACACGCAAAGTGTCTCGTTAGTCTGTCGGAGTTCATCACATTTTCTACGGTACTCTGTTCTTTCTTCTTCCGCTCTTGTCATAAGAGGGGTACCTGTCAACACAATGAAATTCTGAACCTGATCTTCCGAATCAATCTGTTCCAGCATTTGCAGCGCCTGACGCGCATTATTTTTTATATCGTTGGACAGTATGTCGTCAAAAAGAACTGTTTGCAATCTGCCTTTCCATTCCAAGCTCTTGCTTTCTGCCGATCTCTTTTCTGCCTGTGCCAGAAGATCAAACGAATAAAATCCGGACATATCCCCTTCTATACTCTTCTTCACATCTTCCCGACCGGATCGCTCTTCGTCTTTCGCCGCACTTATCGCTTTATGAAGCCGTCCGAGATTTTTTTCCACATTCCGTTCCATCTTCTTTAATTTTCGCATGATCTCCTTCTTCTGTTCAAGTGCAGTTTCATCATAAACAGGCATTCCATCATCAAAAGAGCCATACTGACGCAGTTCAGACAATATCCTGCTGTCCTCCTGCTGTATTTCATCATAACATCTTTTGAGTGCTTTAAGCGTATCCCCGCCTTTTCCGGTCCTTCGCTGCATACGTTCCAAACCTTGAATCAGCTTCTCCACATCATAACCGCAGCCATCGGTTTCCGAAATAAACCCACGAATAGAAGCTGCGCAGCGAATCATCTGATGCTGGCAAAGGGTTTGCTCTAAAATATTCCGCGTAATCTTCGGATCAACGCGATAAATCGAAACCTTGGGTCCGCTCATTCTTCTTCCTCCAGCGTTCCGTTCATCTTTTCACGCCATCTATCCACTTGTTCCGCTTTACCGAGCGCGATCAGCCATGATTCCAGCTGTGCATTCAGGTTGCCTTTGTAATCGACCAGTTCATGGCAAAAATCCTTAAACTCCTGTAAGGAAATATCCAGCTTTTCTTTCATCAAATCTGACAGTTCAGAAATGGTATGAATCTCTTGCCCATTTAGCTTCATGACTTTTTGACCGGAAAGCGCATATGCCATAGCGTAATATGTCAATGTTCTGTCTTCATTTTCTTCTTTTGCCATGCGCCATTGTTCTTCCAAAGCCCGTGCAGCCTTCAAGAGCTTTTCATCCTTTGGCGCTTTTTCCTCTACAAAAGACGACAGTATGCACTCACCCAGAATACTGTCAGCAACTTCAAGAATCTTTCTGTCGCCCACCCAAAGCTTTTCCGAAAACCGGAAGACTCTCGTAGCTTTCTCCCTTCCACCAAAACTTCGTCTGCTCCGGCGCGAATTTATAGAGCAGTTTCCAATACACTCTGTCATCATGCCCGCTATTTTCTTGCGCTTCCTGTTCTGCCTGCTGACACCATTTTGCCGCATCCAAATTGCATTTTTTCATGTGCCGGGTCAATTGCCCATGGAAAAGCAGACGCTTACCTTCTTCCCAGTATTTGCCCAACGCCTCTGCAAATTTTCGCGTATCCTCATAGGCATTCCCCATAAAGGCAAAACGCTGCATGGCATATTTTCCAACCAATCCTCCCGGAATCGGCTGTTCAATACCGGATAGCCATTTTTTTACTTCGTCATACGTCCATCGCCTGTTCGGATTTTCTGTTTTGCCTCGATTTGTTATATCCGGATAAGTGAGCGCCGCAATCAGATTCTGCAAGGTCACAGGCATATCTTCCGGCAGCGGTATGCGCTGAATCGCCGTATATCTGGCAACATCGTCTTTTGACATGCCCGCATAAGGTGTACGTCCGCAGTACAATTCAAACAGCAGAACACCGAAAGAGAAATAATCCGATTCCTTCATAAACAAATCTCTGAAGGTCTCTGGTGCAGAATACGCCGGCGTCATTCCCGTCTGTGTCATCAGCACCGTACTGTCGGTATTCATTAAAGAACTGACGCCAAAGTCAATAAGTGCCACGCTCTTTCCATCATCGCAGAGCATGATGTTCGACGGTTTCAGATCCTTATGAAGGATTCCTTTTTCATGCAGCGCATGCAATCCCTCATTGATACAGGGGATAATCATGCCCTTCAGTTGAGAAAGGTCGTATTTTTTCCCTTGAATGCACCCGTTTTTGTAATACTGGAGAATTTCAACCGTCTTTCCCTTGTATTCAGTTATTTCAAACAATTTAGCAACGTAAGGAGAGCGGATCTCCCGCAGCTTTTCCGCTACTTCTTTTTTTACAGCAGCTTTTCTACGATATACTTTTGCGATAATCCGCCGTTTCTCCCTGCTTTCGCATAAATACAAATCAGCCTCTGCCGAATCGGTTTTGAGCTTCTCCATGACAGTATACCGATCAAGCAGGATATCGCCCTTGTTTATTTTCAGCGGTTTCTGTTCTTCCAATGCACGCCACTGAACAAGCTCTCGGTTGATCAGCGTCTTTTGATCTTGCGGAAGCACTTCACGGTTAATCATCGTTCGATCATCCATGCCGAGTCTCCTTTACTTCATTCACCTTGCCGTCAACCATTATAATCATGCCCTTTTTCACCATACTGTCAAACGTCCGTCTCAACGCCGTTTGAATTTTAGCTCCTTTTCTCTGATACCCTAACGCCCGAGCTGTTTCGTCAAGTAAACTCTCTTTAGTCAATCCTATTGTATTGAGCGCAACAAGCTGAACTGCAAGTTCCAGTTCCTGCGGGGCAATCATTTCGATCGTCCGTTGTTCATCACCTTTATCAGGAATACGGACCGTCAGCTGATTAAATCCTCGTCTTGTCACAAATCCATTTGAATCGACCGTCAGCTCATTCATAAGTTTCAGATAGGCATCTATTGTTTCTTTGACACTAGGGGTCATTTTCGCTTTGCCCAAGGCACCTAACAAACGCCGATACAAGATTTCCAGATGGATCGGCTGCTCCACGCTGACGACATATCGGATCATCTCCATGAATCTGTCTTTTTCACTTTTCCCGTTATTTTTTACATTCCGCCAATCTGCTTGGCGCATATAGACAAAGCCATATTTTCTCCCGTCGTCCGGTCCAAGATTCATTTGCGTCTGAATGTTCTCCACCAATACTTCGGGCTTTTTCGGCGCAGTTGGAGACGTGTTTTTCGTTTTTTTCGGTATTACCGTCACTTTGTTGCAAGCCGTTTCAATGAACTTAAGCAGTAGCTGTTGCTCAACAAGAGGATTTCTGCACCATTCCACCGACCACACACGGTATACGCTCCAGCCCATTCCCGTAAGGATAGCGGGTCGCAGATGATCCCTGTCCCGTGCCGTTTCTGCGGCCCGATATGCTTGTCCATCGCACTCAATTGCCGCCGCAAAACAATCCGGGATATTTGGATGCTCTACCGCGATATCAATCTTATATCCAGAGCAGCCGACATGCTTTCTGACCCGATACCCATTTTTCTCAATAAAATCTGTAACTGCATCAATCAATTCCTCCTCATCGGCAATCTGTCCGGCTTCCCGAAGCGCAGAAACGCCTTTCAGTGCAAACTCCATATACCCTCGGAGCATGCGCACACCCTCAGACTTTGTTCTTTCCAGCTTCAAATCTTCCGGCATAATCGAAGAAACCAGCTTTATATTCCTCTTTGCGCGCGTAATTGCGACATTTAAGCGCCGTTCTCCGCCCGCCAATCCAAGCGGTCCAAAACGCATAGACATCGGTTTCCCATTTTCCTTCTGTTCCTTCGTGTACGCATAACACACGCTGAATAGAATCGTATCACGCTCATCGCCCTGCACGTTTTCCAGATTCTTAACAAAAAATGGCTCATCACGATTCTCATCAAAGAATGTTTCATAATGTGGATTTTGAATACGGAATTTTTCAACCTCCGTCAAAATGACTTGCTGCTGCTTTTCACTGAATGCAATCACTCCCAGACTGCGCTCAGGATGTTGCTCTATATGCTGTCGAATCAGTTCAACGCATCTTTTAGCTTCTGCAATATTGCAGTTCTTCGGCTTTGCTTCATAGCATCCATCCGGTACATAAATGAATTCTACACCGAGATCAGCCTGATTTTCTCGATTGCCCGGGAAGGTAATCAACTCATTTTTATAAATTTCCTGATTGGAATAGGCAATCAGAGACTCGCTGCGGCTGCGATAATGCCAGAGCAATGTGCTGTTCGGCAGAATACGATCGGCTTCTTCTAGAATAGAATCGCCAATTGGTTCATCATTCACATCATCTTCCCCATCGTAATCATCTTCTCCGTCATTCATTCCGGAAGCAAAGAAGTTAGTCGGCGGCATCTGTTTCGTATCGCCAGCAATAATCACCTGTTTGCCGCGCATAATAGAGCCTAACGCATCCTGCGGGAAGATCTGAGAGGCTTCATCAAAGATAATCATGTCGAACTTGTACGAATTCGCTTCAAGGAAATACGAAACAGAGAGCGGAGACATCATAAAGCACGGTTTCAGTGTCAAAAGCAAATTCGGTATTTCTCTGAAGAGTCTGCGGATCGGCATGATCCTTGCCTTTTTATTCAATTCATGTTTGAGTATGGACATCTCATCGCCCGGCGCAGACGGTCTACTCGGGTCCGGATACTTTTTCAGGATTTTCTCTCGAATCCTCTGTTGCGCGATGGCGAGCTGCTCCTCATCCAGTTCGCAGAACGAACGGATCCTTGCATCTTGTTCGCTTCTTCTGAATTTTCTAACGATATTTTTCTTCTCAAGGACCGCTTTGATCCACTGCCGATAGAATTCCCGTTTCAGAATATCAACGATATCCGTTCCTTCTGTGCCGCGTTCTAGTATTTTTGCAGCAAAATCGCCAAGCCCCTGCTCTTCGCACTGCTTCTCCGCATCTTTCAATTCCAACAACTCGCTAAGCTGAACAAAACCGTTCATACAGGCATCGTATCGCTCAATCAGTTCATCAAGAGATCCTTTTTTCAAGTTCTCTGCTTCTTCAAACTGGTCAACAAACAGATCAAGCCCTTCTTCAGAGTCTGTCAGAAGCCGCTTCAGCTCGTTTTCCTGTCCCTGAAGGTTTTCCCTGTTTTCCCCGCTATTGCACAGCCTCGTGATAAACTCAGTCGGAACCTTGCTGTTCTTTGCAAAGGTTATAAAGGAACGGATCTCCTCCAAACGATGGGTAATTTCTATCCACGGCGTTTTTTCGCCAACATACCATTCGCCAAAAAGCTGCGTATTCCGCTCTTCCTTTTCACGCGCCTTTCCATACAATGTCTGAATTGTCTCAATATGCTCCATATCTTCAAGCAGCATATCGCACTGAATGTCGGTAATCGTGTGCGGCTCGATCTGATCGAGCACTTCAATAATTACAGACGCCGCTCTATTCAAGGCGTTTATATCATCCAGCGCCTGTGTCGGTAATTTATCCTCCGATACAGGAATCGCTTTCCGAGTATCTGTAATCAGCTTCGCTATTTCGTCTTCCGACAACGCTTTTGCCGCCTGTGCTGCCGTATCAAGCATATCATGATGCTCTTCGATCGCGCAAAGGCTCTCTACAATATCCTGCGGAACTTTTCGATCATCATACCAGGATCTTACTGTTTGCGCAAATTCAATACCCCTTCTGATACGCTCGCCATATGTCTTGTCGTCTTCCTCGATAGCGCGAAGCCATAGCGGTTCGTCCGCAGTCGTTTCGCTGCCAAAAGCAAGATCGTACTCCGCTGCGTTTTTCATCAATGCTTGGACACTTTCCCGGATAGAAAACACGTCATCAAGCATTTCCCGAACTTCCGAAAGTGAGCATCCCGCCTCCGCGTTTACAGCATGCGCTACAACTTCTGCATACAGTTCAAGCAGTCCCTCGCAGATTTTCAGTTCCTGCTTATACGCATCCTTTAGAGAACTTACGCCACACTCGATCTCCTCTGAATGTTCATCAAACCACTTACGTTCCTGCTGAACTTCTCGGACGTTCTGCAAAAGCAGAATCGCTTTATCTTCTTCGATCTTCTTGATGATCTGCCGTGAAGCGCTTCGAATCGCCTTAGTATCCGCATCATACTGTTTTTTATGAAAAAGACGATCAAAGAAACCTGTATACTCCGTCTTATACCTTGTCAAGATCGAATCAGCATCCAAATCAAAGATCTGCGGTTCCCAATCCTTCAGGATTTCATCCTCTTTGATTTGCAGTGCCTTATGTTTCTCGATTACAAGCTCCAGACAGCTTTGCGCATTATCTCTGATAGATTCAGTAAGCAGCGTATCCGGAAATATCAGGTTTCCGATATAAGCGTGCACTTGACTTGGATTTTTCTCTATTTTATCAAGCACCCATACAGCCTTGTTCAGTTCTTCTTTCTGTTGAGAAACGAATGTCTGAATATCTTTATCATCATATTTTGTTCCAAACAGTTCGAAGAAACGCTCCTGTAATTGTGTGCGTACTTTATCCACATCAATTTCAAGCGTGCTTTCCTGCCATTTGTTCAGCAGAGCCGCGCGGTGTTTGCTTATGATCTCCGCCTGCTGTTCATATTGTTCCAGCGTCAATAAAGCATGTACCTTTCCATCATCAAACCACTGATATTTCAATCCATGCGGCGTCTGTTGAATATGCGCAGCAAACAACCCCATCTTTTTAAGCACGTCAAATGTGATGAGTCCATGACGATGTAACATATTCGCGATAGCATGACTGTATTCCAAAGCGCGTTTATATCGTTCAATGATTCTCGACGCATAGTTGTTGATTTCCTGCGCATGCTCCAGAATCTCGCTGTTCTCCTTGTTCTTCCAGGATTCATAAGTCTGAATCTTCCGAATCCCTCCCGCGAGGACTTTTCTCTTTTCCCCAACCGGCAGATTCAGAATAGGATCTCGATACTTTTCTGAAAGCCATGCCCGTTCATCGTTCAAAGTCGCCTGCTCGTGGTCATTTTCATGCGCCGCTTCAATTCCTTTTTCCAACAGCGTTTCATCTATCCATTTTTCATCAAAAAGCGAAAGGCTCAGCATTTTTTCCACGAATTCAACCATATGCTGTGCATCATCAATGGAAGGATTCTCCGCCAACATGTTCAAAGGAACCCGTCGAGTCAATTCTCTTACACTCAACAGCTGCTCTCGCAGTTTATCAGTTCGGCTCCGGAGCATATATTGATACTCCGCATCCGCAAAATCCGCAGTTGTATTTCTCCAGGGATTTTCACGAACAGCGCAGCTTTGCTTTTTCAACGCCTCTTCCAACTTAGTCGCGCAAAGCAGCATCATGTGATATTGCGCTTCTGTCGTATTCACTGGATCGGGCAGTGTCACTCGAACTTCAGCGGCATGAGAAAGACTCGCATATTTTCCAAAAGCGCTGTAAAGCGATTCTTCCAGCGGCAGGATAACTTCATGCAGTTCTGACGTATACCGATTCAATGCAGTACGATCTGCCAGAATACGCGCAAGCTCTGCCAATGCCGCTTCACGCACTCGTGTGTGATCCAATGTCAGGCATTTGCGAAGCTGTTCCAAAAGCTCACGCTTATTCGCCTTATGGCTATGCAGAGACAAACAAAAGTCGCTCAACTGCGTCTCTTGCAGACGGCGCATAACCACCTGAAGAGCCGCTGCTTTTTCAGAAACAAACAGGATTCGCTTTCCATCTGCCATCGCTTCTGCAATAATATTGGTAATCGTCTGGCTCTTGCCGGTTCCCGGCGGTCCCTGCATAACAAAGCTGACGCCCTCTTTAGAAAGCTGCACAGCTTCCTGCTGGCTGGAATCTGCACTAAGCACCTGATAACAATCGCTCGGAGCAATGCTGTCTGGGTTTTTTCTTTCCAAATTCACCGGCGGCAAAGCCTTTTCATCGCCGCACATAGCCCGTATGACCGGATTGCTCAGTGCCTTGTCTTCATGCTTTTCCAGATCGTGATACATGCTGATTTTAAGAAATGAAACCAGCCCAAGATTAACTTCCCTGAGCAGTTTCCATCCTCGCTGATCTGCAATCCGTTCCACCTTATCCATGTAAGATACGATGGAATTCTCATCTTCCAGTTCAAATGCCGGAAGCTCTACTCCATAGTCCTTACTAAAACGGAAATCCAGCGTCGGATTCACTTCAATATCGTCGTCATACCGGCTGAGCATATATGGTGCATTGATAGATTCAATAGAAAGCGTTACAGGCATCATGATTAGTGGAGACTTCAGCCATGGAGCTCCAGGCGCTGTTTTCTCCTGCCATTCAATAAATCCAAAGGACAAATAAAGAAAGTTGATACCCTGTTCTTCCATCGCCAGCTTTGCCTTAGCTCGAAGATTCCGAAGCGTTGCCACCCTCTCTCTCGGCGTTCCCTGCGCTGCAATGTCTCCTATATTAACTTCTATCGGGCTTGAAAGCGATTCCATCAATGACAAAACTGAATATGCTCGAAGATCATTATCGCGGTCTAACGGTTGCTGAAAAGAAAGGCTCTTCTCTTCAAGTGCCAACTGATTGAACAGCTCATCATATTTCGGAGCCAAGATGCGAAGTGTTGCTCTCTTTGTCTCCCGGTAATTAATCATTTTGTTTCTCTTACCAATATCAAGAAGTCTATTTTTGTATTCTTCGTATCTCTTAGGCGTTTTTCTAACCACGCTTTGCATTTCGTTCACCTCTGGCAAGACATATTCAGACCATACAAAATATCAATCAAATTATATCATATTATTATGTAAAATGGAATTGCCATATACATTTCCAAGCTGTATCATTTATTCCTTTTTATCGCTTTTCGACACGCTTCGGAGCAGTATTCGTCGCTATCCTGTTTAGCGATAAACGCTTTCTGGCAATGCTCGCACATTTTGAGCGGATTCTGCGTGTCGGTCAGGCTCAAAGAAAGCAGAAACCGAATCGTCAACATCAGTGAATGAAAATCCCAGACCATCGCAGGATGTTCCCGCAGTTCCAGATGGTAACTCGGCACATTCCCGTCAAAACACGCGATACCTTGCCGATATAATCTCCTTGTCGTTGAATCCAGTTTCTTTTTATCCCGTTCATAAAGAAAAACAGACACAAAAGCAAATGCCCAATCCCGAAAAACTTCTTTCATCCAGTCAAAGCGTTCACCGTAACTTCTCAAAAAAGACATTGCCTTCGCCTGAGGATCATTGAAAAATGTCGATACCAACGCAATCTCCATTTTGTCATCTCCAGACACCTGCCAAACTGATTTGACACCCTTCTTGTAGAAAACCGGCATAGTAAACGGGAAAAACAGCTTCAAATAGTCCGTCGTTTCCATAACTTCCTGCCGGATGTACGGATTCTTCGGCAGATAAACCTTTTCGTAATCCACAAACTTCGGCGTAGTCGGAATCGCAGCCATCAAGCCAAGCAAACCGTATCGGCAGGCAAATTGCCGTATTGCCTCTTTCACCTTTACATCCGGCGCTTTATGAAACTGGAGCAGACCAATGTTGACAGCTTCCACAATCAGCTCATCCGCCTGTGTCATCGGATTATATACATCCGCTTCCGCATTGGCAGCAGGCATCAGATAATCCTGACCGTCTGCCGCCATTCGCCATTCATAATCGCTGTATTTTGCCCATCCGGCAGATGTATGTTCAAACAATCTCGGAATCATGTATCATTTTCCTCCTCTGTCTGGGAACCTTCCGCATATTCATTGAGAAAACGCTGCTCCTGCAAAGTCAACGCTTCATTTTGGCAGTCTAGCTCTCTAAGTGCTTCATATACCTGTTTTTGCAGCTTTCGATGCACAGTGCCGCGAACCTTGCGGACGTTGCGTTCGGATTGCTCGCGCAAATCTGCCAACTGCTGTACGGAATATCGGCGTATGCCCAGAAAATACAGAATTTCCTTGTGATCCTGCTTCAGATTCAAAACGATCTGCCGCAAATACTCCCGCTCCGTCAAATCGTGCATCCGAAATATACAGTTAGCCAGAAAATCGTCAAATTCTCCGCGACAAATCTGTTGGAAAGTCGGGCGACCCACGCTGTTCGGTACAATGTTGCCGCCGTCAGAAAGAATCGCTTCAATAAGCATATTGCCCTGCGCAACCTCATAGCGACGCTCTTTTCGCATCCGACTTTTTTCTTCTCGATCATACCACTCAACAACATTTTGAAATTCTGCCGTTGTTCGAGCAGATAACTCCAATCGACGAAGCGCTTCTTCCCGCATGCTTTTGGCAAGCCGTTTTCTGCGTTCAGCAGCAGAACGTGTATCTTTGCTTTGGCTTTCATCTGAGGACGACTCCCCGCCTTCACCTTTTGGATCTGTCCACTCCCGAACGCTATCGCAGAAAGCAGGCATTCCTTCCCCATCAGACCACGGCAATTCCTCATCCGGAATCTCATTGCCATCTTCGTCGTAATAGATCATGTCCCGTATTCCATATTCTGTACGCATCGCTGTCTCCACTCAGTCTATATAAAATGGGAACACTCGTTTTTCTCATTATAAAAGTGAACCATTAAAAAGTCAAAAAATTTCTCAATATCGAAAAAACAGTTCCGAAAATGGTTCTCGTTTGTCCTATAAGATAGAGGGAAAACTCCACATCAAGCAAGAGCTTCGTAGAAAAGGATGACGGAAAATGCCGCCATCCTTTTTTTCGTAGCCCCAGAGTCCAGAGGCGGAGCCTTTGGCCCACGGCACTTTGCACCCGAAAGGGTGAAAGTGTCATAGTGGGTAGTTACACTTTCGCAGAAAGTGCCTGTTCCTCCGTCCCTTGCGCTCCAAACGCCCCCTCCAAAAGGAAGTGATCTCCCATGGCAAGAAACGACGGCATAAACCGTACCACTGTTCGCAATCAATCCCGAACAGAAAGCAACATTGCAGACGCAGAAGCGCACAATGAGCGCCTGAAAACCTGCTACCGAAACGAAGATATCATTCCTGAACGCAGTCACCTGAATATCCATTTCAAGGAACCCACAGGAAGCTATCAAGAGATGTTCAGCCAAATGGAACAAGACGGCACGATCTCTACCCGCGGTCTGAAACCAGATGCCGTTCACTATGACGAACTGGTTTTCGACGTGAATTCTGCTTATTTTCATAATCACGGCGGCTATGAATATGCACAGACATTTTACGCTGAAGCATATAAAGCCGCCGTTGATATCGTCGGCGGCGAACAGTACATCCTCTCCGCAGTCATGCACGCAGACGAACGTAACGCCGGTATGAGCAAAGCGTTGGGCTATGATGTCTGGCACTATCATCTCCATGTCATCTATGTACCGGTTGTTGAAAAACAGGTACTCTGGTCAAAGCGATGCAAAGACCCCTTGCTCATTGGCACAGTCAAAGAAACCATTATGCAGGTCAGTCACAGTAAAAAATGGCAATCACAACCCGTTTTTGATGAATCTGGCAAGACAATGCACACTAAAAACGGAAAAATCGTTCTCAAAAAATCCTACAGCGTTTTACAGGATCAATATCACGACCACATGGTTTCGGCAGGTTTCACTGATGTCGAGCGTGGCGAACGCGGCAGCACCGAAGAACATCTCAGTACTGTTCAATTCAAAGTCATGAAAGAACAGGCAAACCTTGACAACCTTCTCGTTCAGCAGCAAACCGCAGAGCAATCCGCTCAGTTGGCGCAAACACAATGCAGGAAAGCCGAGCATGACATTGAAACTGCTCAGAAAAAGCTGGATGGTCTTGTAAAGAACACCAAGGATATCGAAACATTTGTTCAACGGCTCGGTTCATCCGAAGAACTCCTGCCCGATGTTTCCGTGTTGGAAAGTGGAAAATCTTACCGCGCAAACAAAGCACTGCCCTTGGTTAAAAAACTTGTTCGCAGGTTAAAGGAAATCTACGTTCTCCTCGTTAATGAACGACACGCCAACAGCAATCTTGCCAAAGAATCCGTCTTCTGGCGGCGAAAAGCGGAAGCTAATGCCGCATACCGAGAGGATGCTGTCAAACTGAACAAGCTGAATCAGCTTCTCGGCAAAGATGAAATTGACAGGCTTCTTTCTCAATGCAAAACGCCCGAACGCCATCCCCTCAAATCCAAAGAACACGATCTGTCTTAAAGGAAGTGGATACCTACGAATATCTTTGAACTCATCAAGTCTCGCATAACCGTTCCGCAAGCCGCCAAACACTATGGGCTCCATCTGGAACGAAACGGCATGTGCCGCTGTCCTTTCCATTCAGATAAAACCCCTTCCATGAAACTGAATGAAACCTACTACTATTGTTTTGGCTGTCATCTTGTCGGCGATGTCATTGACTTCACCGGCAGATTGTTCAGTCTGTCTCCTCTTGAAGCCGCACAAAAACTCGCATCTGATTTCGGCATTGATCCACACACACCTGCTTCGGCTTCACTTGCTGTTCCTCGTTCTCCAGCTAAATCCACGTTAGAGCAGGAACACCGCTGCGCTTCGGCATTGCTTGACTACGAATGTCTCTTAAAATATCGTCAGCAACAATTCGCGCCCTCTCACGACGCCGACAAATGGGATGAACGCTTTGTATCCGCTACTCATTCGCTACCGCAAGTTTCTTATCTGATTGACTGCCTGTATGATGCCGATGCAGCCTTGCGCAAGCAGACTGCAGATTCTTTACTGAACGACGGCACACTTCATAAAATTGAAAAATGGAACATTGCTCATAGAAAAGAGGTGCTTCCGTGTGAAGAAAACGCCACGCTTGCCGCCTGATTCCTTTCCTTCTTGGTTTGACGGGCAGAATATCAATGAAGCGTTGTTCTGCCGAGACTATCTGGAATCCCATCAGCTGCTTTATACCGAAAGAAGTTTTTTCACCACCGAAGGACGCATGACCGACGAAGCATCGCTCAAAACGGATATCTACCAAATCATTGAACCCTGTGCGTCAATCGGCGTTCCCAAAAAGATTTCCAACATCATTGAGCTGCTCAAAATCATGGCATATACCGACAACTTTCCTCCGCAAACGGATCGGATTCACGTTGCCAACGGCACATTGTTTCTTGATGGCTCCTTCTCCAAAGACAAATATGAAATCGTCCGCAGTCGCTTTCCGATAAACTATGTTCCCTCAGTGCCTGCACCCGAAACATGGCTTCATTTTTTATCTGACATTCTTTATGAAGATGACATTCCTACGCTTCAGGAATATATCGGCTACTGTCTCATCCCCTGTAACAAGGGACAGCGTATGATGGTTATCAAGGGCAACGGCGGCGAAGGAAAATCTCAAATCGGTACGGTTCTCTCTCATCTTTTCGGTTGTAACACAAAGGACGGCAGCGTGGGCAAGGTTTCTGAAAACCGTTTTGCTCGCGCCGATCTGGAACATGTTCACCTGATGATCGACGACGATATGCGTATGGAAGCACTCAAGCAAACCAACTACGTCAAATCTCTGGTTACTGCCCAGGGAAGAATGGATTTGGAACAAAAAGGCAAGCAGAGTTATCAGGGATGGATGTATGCCCGCCTGCTTGCCTTTTCAAATGGTGATTTGCAATCCCTCTATGACCGCAGCGACGGCTTTTATCGACGGCAACTGATTCTTACAACAAAAGAGCGCTCCCCTAACCGTATCGATGATCCGGATATTGCTGAAAAGATGTGCAGCGAACTGGAAGGGATTTTTCTCTGGGCTTTCGATGGGCTTCAACGATTGGTTCAAAACCATTTCCATTTCAGTGAAAGCTCGCGTGCCCGTGCCAACCGTGACACCGTTAAACAGGACGCCAATAATGCCCTCCTGTTTATGGAAGCCACCGATTATATTCATCTAACGCCCAAAGGCAAGATCGGTTCTCAGGAATTATATGAAATTTACACCATCTGGTGCAAGGAAAACGGATTCTCTCCACTCAAAAGCCGCAGTCTTTCCGATTATCTGATTGCCAACCAGAAAAAATACGGTATCGAACATACCAATAACATAACAAATCCTGTCGGTCGCCGCGTATGGGGCTTTACAGGTATTCAAGCAGTGATGTCGCTTCCTGCCAAGGTTACAGAAAGCTGGAAAAGGGATGATTCCATGTATACGCCTTTTACATGATGTTCCTTATAGTGAGAATTTTTGTGATTTTTCCCGTACATACGTACACCCATACGCGAAATCTTTGTACACAGGTATGTATGTACGCAGATAAACCGAAATTCTGTATGTGTTCTTTTCCTCATTATTTGATTCAAATAACGTGTCTAGAGGTGATCCTTATCGCGACAATCAAAATGCACGACGAATGGGAAGGGCTCGCTCGTATGCTTGCCGATCTGATTACCAAGTATGCCGATGTTCTTGAGGATCAGGATAAGCCCAATCTCTCCAATGAAGAAGAACAACAAGATGCCGCCTGATCTCTCGTCATTTCTTTTTCAATCGCTTGTTTTTGTTTTCAATCGCTTGTTTTTTTGATATAATAAGACCATCATGCAGGAGGTGAGCCCATGTCTGAGATTTTTGATATCTCCCGATTTGATTCCTATCGGGAAGATAACCGCCGTGAAGTCAAAAAAGCGCACGATGGTCTTCCTGTTTCTCTTTGGGATACATACTCGGCTTTTGCCAACTGCTACGGCGGCATCATCATTCTCGGCGTTAAAGAAAACCCAGATGGCAGTTGGCGCACGACCGGATTAAAGAACGCTGCCAAGCTGCAAAAGGAATTCTGGGATATCATCAATAACACAAATAAGGTTAGCATCAACCTGCTCAGAGAGAACGATGTTGAAACCTATGAATATAATGGCGATGTCATTATGACCATCCATGTTCCCGCTGCTCGCAGAGAACAGAAGCCCGTCTATATCAACAATGATATGTTCAACGGCACCTTCCGCAGGAATTACGAGGGCGACTATCACTGCACCACCATTCAGGTCAAAACCATGCTTCGCGACCAGGCAGATGATACGGTCGATATGTCCATTCTGGATGGTATTGGCCTGGAAATTTTCAATGCTGATTCCGTGCGCGGCTATCGAAATACTTTCGCCTCACTGAAAGACGGGCATCCGTTTGTTCGGCTCGATGACAACGAGTTCCTTCGAAGCATCGGCGCGGCTGCTATTTCCAATAAAGACAACGCCCTGCATCCCACGGCAGCCGGATTGCTGATGTTTGGCAATGAATATGATATTGTCCGTCAATTCCCCAATTATTTTCTGGATTATCGCGCCGAGCTTGATCCTGCTATCCGCTGGACGGATAGAGTTTTTTCCAGCTCCGGCGATTGGTCGGGAAATATTTTCGATTTCTATTTCCGTGTCTACAACAAGTTAAAGCAATCTTTGACTGTGCCATTTAAACTCTCCGGCGTAACGCGAATTGATGATACGCCCATGCACGAAGCTATTCGTGAAGCACTCGCCAACTGCCTGGTCAACGCCGATTACTTCGGCTCCAGAGGCATTGTCGTAATCCTCCGTCCGGATCAGATTACTTTCGCCAATCCCGGATATAGCCGTACCGGAAAAATACAAATGATGCGCGGCGGCGTTTCCGATCCTCGAAATCGCGGATTGATGAAGATGTTCAATCTCGTCGATATCGGTGAGCGTGCAGGCAGCGGTATTCCTAAAATCATGAACATCTGGAATGATGAAGGAATGAAAGAGCCTGTCATCACGGAAGAATTTGATCCTGATCGCACCATTCTGACTTTATCGCTTGAAAAAAAACAAGCGATAAAAACAAGTGATAACGCTCCCGTTTCTTCTTCAAAAGCTAAGAAAACCCTTGAAAATCAACGAAAGATACTTGAATATCTGAAAGATCACGGGCGTTCAAAATGCTCCGATATTGCAGCGTTTATAGGGCTCAGTGAAGCTCGCACACGGGTCATTCTCTTAAATATGCCGGAAGTTGAAGTTACCGGAGCAAACCGTTACAGAACTTATCGAATCAAATGATATTCTCATCCTATCGCTTGGAATGAAACCAAGCGATAGGTTTTTTTATTTGCCCTAAAATCTCCATCCATCTCCAAATTCCTCTTGAGTCTTAATATATGTATATGATATACTATCCTTGAAAGAGATGTCTAAACTATTCTGTAAGCACGATTACAACTTTAGACGCAGCGGAGTGAATTTCAGTGAAAGAAAAGACAAAGGTTTACATTTATACCCGCGTATCCACCGCCATGCAGATCGACGGCTACTCTCTTGAAGCACAAAGGAACCGCATGAAAGCATACGCCGAGTTTAATGACTACGAAATTGTCGGCGAATACGAAGATGCAGGCAAATCCGGCAAATCTATCGAAGGGCGAACCGAGTTTAACTGCATGATGGAAGATATCAAATGCGGCAAGGACAACGTGTCCTTTGTTCTGGTGTTTAAGCTCTCACGCTTTGGACGCAACGCCGCCGATGTCCTTTCTACCCTGCAAACCATGCAGGATTTTGGGGTTAATCTGATCTGTGTAGAGGATGGCATTGATTCCTCCAAGGACGCAGGCAAGCTGGTTATTTCGGTTTTGTCGGCTGTTGCCGAAATCGAACGCGAAAATATCCGAGTTCAGACTATGGAAGGTCGGCTTCAAAAGGCACGCGAGGGTAAATGGAACGGCGGTTTTGCTCCCTACGGCTATGATCTGGTCAACGGCACGCTCATCGTCAACAAAGAAGAAGCCGAAGCCGTTAAACTTATCTTTGATCTGTATGTTCACAAAAAGATGGGTGGTCGTCTAATTGCCCAGTATTTGGAGCGTCACGGTATCCAGAAACTCTCCCATCAAAACACCAAGGGCGAGCTTTTCAGCGCAGCCTATGTCCGCGAAATTCTGAAAAATCCCGCCTATTGTGGCAAAATTGCTTATGGTCGTCGCAAAACCGAAAAAGTTCACGGCACCCGAAACGAATATCGGATCGTTTGGAATCAAGATTATCTCCTGTGCGACGGTATCCACGAGGCACTTGTTTCCGTTCAGGACTGGGAAGATGCGCAAGTTCGACTTCGTTCTCAAGGTGAACGCTATAAGCGCTACGAACGTCATGACAACGAACATGCTTACCTGCTCACCGGCTTACTCAAATGCCCGGAATGCGGTGCTGGTATGTACGTCAGCAAGAGTGTCAAAAAGAGAAAAGACGGCTCTTCCTACAAAGAGTTCTACTACTACGGCTGCAAGCATCGCCGTCAGGATCGCGGGCATAAATGCAGCTACAAAACGCAACTTCCTCTTCCACTGATGGATCAGGCTGTTGTCGAAGTTATTACATCTCTTATCAAAAAACCTGATTTCGCCAAACTGATGGCAGAGAAAATCAATACAGAAATCGACACATCAGCACTTGAGCAGGAAATAGCACATCTTGAGAAGCAGCTTCGTCAGCAATATTCGGTCAAAGAAAAACTGATTGAAGAAATCGACCAGCTTGATCCAGATGATCGCCATTATCGTCATAGGAAATCCGATCTTGATGAACGACTATTTAGAATGTATGACAAAATTGATGAATCGGAAAATTTGCTTATCGAAGCCAAAGCCAAGAAGCAATCCATTGAAGCAGATAAAGTCACAACGCAAAACATCATCGCCATCCTCACCAATTTTGAACACCTGTACAGCGTTATGAACGACGTTGAAAAGCACGAACTCATGGCTGAACTGATTGCCGATATTCAAATCTACCCCGAACGGCAGCCAAACGGTCAGTGGCTGAAATCCATCCATTTTCAGCTTCCGATTATTCCGGAAAAAGAGCTGCAGTTCGGTTTAGACAATTCAGGCGGATTCGAGACTGTTATGTCATTGGTCCAACAAAATCCGGATGATATCGTCAAGGTCGGCATCGACGCGGACGAGTCGGCCGTCACCAAGGCCGAAAGCAAGGCGACCTATGGCGAGATTCAGGCGCGCGTGAAGGAACAGACCGGCCTGAACGTCACGCCGCTATACATCGCACAGGTGAAAAGAAAGCATGGGATTATCGAGCGCGAATGCTACAACAAGGCAAAATCCGAGAGCGCAAAGATGCTGATCTGCCCGCCGGATAAGGAAAAGGCGATTGAAGATGCACTGAGGTTCTTTGGGATGATTGCGTAAAGATTTCAAACCGGATCGGTCGGGGAATACTACCCGCTCGATCCGGTTTAATAAATTGAACCGATGTAAATCTGAGCCAGAAACGAATCCGATGGATTGATAGGACGTCGTTCTATGTCATTTTTTCATCGTGACCAATTTTTTGTTGACGAAATGGAGATTTCATGTTATACTGCCATCAGCGAAAAGGATTTTAAAGGTCCATACCTGTTATTTATCGTCCATGACAAATCGAGGTGAACCCATGAAGTTAGGCGAACTGGCAACCGTCCGAAGCGGACTGGTTTTATCCAGAAAACAAGCGCGTGAAGGCAAGCCCGTCAAGCGGCAGTATCCCCTGCTGAGCTTTCGCGCCATCCACCCAAACGGATACATCGACATGGAACAGCTGGATGGTTTTGACGCTGCGGAGCAGTTATCACCGGAGTACCTGACACAGATCGGCGACGTCATCATCCGCCTGACCTCGCCGTACACCGCTGTTCTCATCGACGAAGCATCCGCCGGCATGGTCGTTTCATCAAACTTCGTCATCATCCGTGTTGATCGAAGCAGGCTCCTGCCCGGATATCTGGTCTGGCTGATCAACACGCCGAAGATCAGGAAAGCCATTTATGAAAACACCAGCAGCAACATGCTGGGCGCCATCAACGCCAGATTCTTTTCCGAATTTGAAATTCCCCCGCTGTCCATCCTCCAGCAGCAGAAAATCGCCGAACTGCATCTGCTGGCGAAAAAGGAGACGGCGCTGCTTCGCCAGTTGTCGGCAGAGAAGGAGCGCTACTACGATCTACTGATCCGCAATGTACATTCGACCATGAAATGAGGTATGCACCATGACGACCCGCAACGATATCGAACGCGTTCTCTGGAAGGCCTGCGACAGCTTCCGGGGAAAAATCGACAGTTCCCGCTACAAGGACTACATCCTTTCCATGCTGTTCGTGAAATACCTGAGCGACGTCACCCTCGAAAGACGCGCCCTGTACATGGAGCAGTACGACGGTGACGAACGGCGCGTCGAGCGCGCCATGAGCCGGGAGCGGTTCTCCCTCGACAGGGAATCCACCTTCGATTATCTGTACGAAAACCGCACGGATACAGAGATCGGCCAGAAGATCAACGTCGCCCTTTCCCACATCGAGGATCACAACAGTGGAAAGCTGCGCAACGTGTTTCGCGCCATCGACTTCAACTCCCAGGTTGACTTCGGCGACGTCAAGGAAAAGAACGCGACACTCCGCAACCTGCTGGAAGACTTCCACGACCTCGATCTTCGTCCCGGTCAGCTCGGTTCCGCGGACATCATCGGAGACGCCTATGAGTATATGATCGCCAACTTTGCCTCCGATGCAGGCAAAAAGGGCGGCGAGTTCTTCACGCCGAGTCAGGTTTCCGAGCTGGTGGCCTCGCTCGTCAAGCCGCGGGAAAATGACCGCATTTACGATCCCGCCTGCGGCAGCGGCGGCATGTTTGTCCAGACCGGCGATTTCGTCAACCGTGCGGGTATGATTGCCAACAACGCCATGACCTTCTACGGTCAGGAAAAAACGCCGTACAACGCCAAGCTCTGCCTGATGAACATGGCAGTTCACGGTCTTTCCGGCGTCATCCGTTCCGGCGACGAAGCCAACACCTTTTATCACGACGCGCATAACCTCTGCGGGCAATGCGATTATGTCATGGCCAACCCGCCGTTCAATGTCGATAAAGTCAAGGCGAAATCCACAAGCAGCGCGGGGCGTCTGCCCTTCGGTTTGCCCGGCATCAACAAAAACAAGGAAATCGGAAATGCCAACTATCTCTGGATTTCCTACTTTTACGCCTATCTGAACGATACCGGCCGCGCAGGTTTTGTCATGGCGTCCTCCGCGACGGACAGCAGCCAAGCCCGCGACAAGGGCATCCGCGAACAGCTCATCCAAACCGGCCACGTCGATGTGATGATGAGCGTCGGCAACAACTTTTTCTACACCAAATCCCTGCCCTGCTCGCTCTGGTTCTTCGACAAGGGCAAGCCGGAAGCGTTGCTGGACAAGGTGCTTTTCATCGACGCACGCAATTATTACACGGTCGTCGATCGCACGCTCAACGAGTGGACGGAATGGCAAATCAAAAATCTGACCGCCATCGTCTGGCTGTATCGCGGGGAAGTCGAACACTATCATCAGCTCTTAGCGGATTATCGTGCCGCGCTGGGCAGCGACGCACCGTTCGCCGAAATCCAAACGGATTTGGAAGAACAACTCGCCCGGAAACGCGCCGAAGCCAAGGAAGCCGTTGAAAATGCCGCGCGTCGCGACAAAAAAGCGGTTCAGGCTCAGTATAACGGGGAGATTTCCGCGCTTGAGGACAAGTTCGCCGTCGCCAAAGACGCCGTCTGGCTTTACGAAAAGTTTGGCGAGGGCGTTTATCAGGATGTGCCGGGGCTTTGCAAAATCGAATCCCGCGACGTAATTCTAAACGAAAAGGGCGCGTCGCTCACGCCGGGCGCTTATGTCGGGGTTGCGCCGGTCGAGGACGACGGCGTGGATTTCAAAACGCGAATGGCGGAAATTCATCGGGAACTGCTGACGTTGCAAGAGGAGTCGAATCGGCTGATGGAGACCATCTCGAAGAATTTAGAGGAGATGGAGCTGTGAGTACTGTAACCCTTGGTGAACTGTGTAGTTTCGTCAATGGAGGAGCATGGAGTGATAGCGATTACTGCCATACTGGGATTCCTGTTCTGAAGGTAAGCAATTGCAAAAATAGTGGATTTTCATTAAGTGAAATAAGCTACTTATCACATGACTTGCGTGAAAAATACAAACAAAACAAGCTGCAAATTGATGATATAATCATCGCTACAGTTGGATCGCATCCGCAAATGGTTGAATCTGCGGCTGGTAGATCATGTATCGTAACACATGAAGTTGTAGGCTATTATCTCAACCAAAATGCTGTTTGTATACGAACCGTAAACCCAAGTGTATTGGATCAAAAATACTTGTTCTATCTTTCAAAAACGAAAAAGTTCATGCACTATATTCAAAATCGTGGGAAAGGTGCAGCAAATCAAATGCGGATCGCCATTGGTGCGATAAAAGATTATACTCTGGAATTACCTCGCATTGTTGAGCAGCGGAGAATAGTAGCTATCCTTTCCGCTTACGACGGTCTCATCGAAAACAACCAGAAACAAATCAAGCTCCTCGAAGAAGCCGCACAACGTCTCTACAAAGAATGGTTTGTCGATTTACGGTTTCCGGGGTGGGAAAATACGAAGATTGTGGATGGAGTGCCGGAGGGGTGGGAAAAGTTACCACTCTCTTCTTTCGCGGATATTGTCATGGGACAAAGTCCAAAATCAGAGTTTTACAATACTACACACGATGGCATCCCCTTTCATCAAGGCGTTGGAAGCTATGGGAAACGCTTTGTAGTAGACAATATTTTTTCGAATTCCTATGCTCGAATCGCTGAAGCCGGAAGCATTTTATTCAGTGTTCGCGCGCCTGTCGGAAGATTGAATATAACCAAGAACAAAATTGCTATTGGTCGCGGTTTAGCCGCACTCAATCACAAAAAAGGGTATCAAAGTTTCTTGTTTTATCTTCTTAAAGATCGTTTCTTTAAGGATGATCTTCTAGGCAATGGTTCAATTTTTGCATCTATATCAAAAAACGAACTATATAACCAAGTATTTATCGTTCCCAATAATTTCTTAGCCAATCAGTATAATATCATTGTTTCAAACATAGATCGAAAAATTTCTATTATAGATGAGCAGCTAAATCGCCTAGTCAAAACACGAGATGGATTGCTTTCTAAATTGATGAACGCAGAAATGGAGGTTTAATATGAACGTACCTCAAGCCTTTCTTGATATGGTTTCAAAGGATATTGAACGACTTTCAAACGTAAGCAATCTTTCCGAAGAAAAACTTCTTACCTTACATCGCGAAATTGACGGAAGATATCAAGCCTGTATAAAAAACTGGTATATCGGTCTATGGCGTGTAAATAGAGAAGGCACCTCATTATTTTATGGTCAATTGTATGACCATCCTACCGAAGTCGTTCAAAATCTTCAGATGATGAAAGCCAAACTTGAAACATTTCAATACCAGATGAACGCCATTCGTCTTCCTGAACCCGCATCAACGCAAGTCAATGTCACGACAAATCTAAACGTCAACGTCACGTTTGAGCAAGTTCGTTCTCAAATCGAAGATATGTCCTCTTTGACCAACGAAGAGACTGCCGAAATTCTTCAAAAAGTTTCTGAAATCGAAGATGTTGTCAAATCCAACGACACAAAGAAAAACAAATGGGAAAAAGCCAAGCCCGTTCTAAAGTGGCTTGCAGATAAAAGCTGCGATGTCGGGATTGCGTTGTTGCCGTTGATGCTAAAGATTCAATAAAGATGGAAGTGAGCATCCCATGAATTTCCTTTCAGGATATAAAAAAGATATCATAATTGCACTTATTTCATCCGTCATATTTGAAATTCTCAAAATTTTTCTCACTAAAATGCCTTCTATAAGTTCTGGTATTTTAGCTTCTTTCATTGACTTCCCTTATAATTGTGCAGCCTCGGCAGATGCTTCGTATATGGTTCTTTCTATGCTTTTTTCTTTATTCTTTGCTCTCCCTGTTGTTTTCATATTATTTTTAGTTATATATAAGAAGCTGCATCCACATACAGATCATTCATCTCAATCTTCCAAGTCAAGTTTTATTCGATTTATTATTTCCTCGCTGTCCTATTTAATTATATCAACCATACTGATGTGGTATATTTTTTTGTTTCCAATTCAAATACACTCCACCTTCGATTTGTCTTTAGATTTAATTCGCCCATATACAGACCAACACACTATTGATTTATTAAAATCCAAATGGGTTTCAATGGAAAGAAAAAGTGATTATGTTTTTATCAATTCTGCAATATTAAGTATTTGCGAAGAAAACGATCTTTCAATAAGGAAATACATATATTAAATATTCTCAACTTTTTAACATTTCAAGGAGGTTGATCCTATGCCCTCCCCCGATTCCGAAGCCATCCTCATCCAGAAAAGCACCATCGACTGCCTGAAAAACGAGCTGGGCTGGGAGACCGCCTATGCCTTTCATTCGGAAGCGCTCGATATCCCCGCCAATCACGGGTTCAGCACCTTCGGACGCAAAAGCTACAAGGAAGTCGTTTTGACCCGCTATTTCCGTGCGGCGCTGCAAAAGCTGAACCCGTGGATGACGGCTGCGCAGATGGATGAAGCGCAAAAACGTTTGGAAAGCCGCCTTTCCACCGCGTCGGCGATGGAAATCAACGAGGAGAAATATCGGCTCATCCGCGACGGTATCCCGGTGACGGTCAAAAAACCGGGCGGCAAACAGGAAACGCGCCTTGCGGCGGTCATCGACTTCAAGCATCCGCAGGAAAACCACTTTCTGGCGATTGAGGAACTGAACATCGACGGGCCGCTGCATCATCGGCGGGCGGATATCGTGGGTTTCGTCAACGGGCTTCCGCTGCTGTTTGTCGAGCTGAAAAAGCACGACGTCGATGTAGAGAATGCCTATACGGATAACTATCAGGATTATTTGGATACCATCCCGCAGCTCTTCTATTACAACGCTTTTGTGATGCTGAGCAACGGCGTAGACGCCAAAATCGGCACGCTGGGCAGTAAATATGCGTTTTTCCACGAGTGGAAGCGTCTCAAAGAGGATGAGGTCGGCTGTGTTGCGCTGGAAACCATGCTGCGCGGCGTCTGCCGAAAGGAGAATTTCCTCGATCTGTTTGAAAATTTCATTCTGTTCGATCATTCGGAGGGAAAGACGGTCAAAATCCTTGCGCGAAACCATCAATATCTGGGCGTCAATGAGGCCGTAAAAGCCTATCATGCACGTAAATTGAAGGATGGCAGGCTGGGCGTGTTTTGGCATACGCAGGGCTCAGGCAAGAGCTATTCGATGGTCTTTCTGGCGCAGAAGATTCGGCGGAAATTTGAGGGGTCGCCAACATTCGTCATCCTGACCGACCGAGACGAGCTGAATAAACAAATCAGTGACACGTTTGAAAACTGCGGATTGCTGGGCAGCAAGGCGTCACAATTCATCGCCTCCAGCGGCGAGGATTTGATGGCCAAGCTCAGGGGCAACCCGAGCTTTATTTTCACATTGATTCAGAAATTCAATCATTCGGATGTGCAGCCGATTTTTCCGGATCACGATATCATCATCATGTCGGATGAAGCGCACCGCAGCCAGTACGGCATTTTCGCAGACAACATGATGAAGCTGCTTCCTACGGCGTCGCGCATCGGCTTCACGGGCACGCCGCTCTTTGCCAACGACAACATCACCGAGCGGACGTTCGGCGGCTATCTGTCCGTCTACGATTTCAAACGCGCTGTGGACGACGGCGCGACCGTTCCGCTGTATTACGAAAACCGTGCGGATAAAATCAAGCAGCTTGACAAGCCGCAAATCACGCAGGAAATTCTGGAAGCCATCGAAGCCGCCGATCTCGATCCCTCTCAGCAGGATAAACTGGAACGCGAATTTGCCAAAGAAATTCATATTTTGACCGCAGAAGACCGCCTTCGCAGCGTCGCCAAGGATTTTGTGCATCACTATGCCTCGCTCTGGACAAGCGGCAAAGCGATGGTCGTCTGCCTGAACAAGGTCACGTGCGTGCGCATGTATAACTTCGTTCAGGAATACTGGCAGCAGGAAATCGCCGCATTACGGGCGCAAATCAAAAACGTCCCTTCCGAGCAAGACGCGCAGGAGATGACGCGCAAGCTCAAGTGGATGCAAGAAACTGAGATGGCGGTCGTCATCAGTCAGGAGCAGAACGAAATCAAGACCTTCCAGAAATGGGGGCTCGATATCAAACCCCACCGCAAAAAGATGGAGGAACGCGAACTGGATAAGGATTTCAAAGACGGCAATCATCCGTTCCGCGTGGTTTTCGTCTGCGCCATGTGGCTGACAGGCTTCGACGTGAAGACCCTTTCCTGCCTATATCTGGATAAGATGCTGAAAGCGCACACCTTGATGCAGGCGATTGCACGAGCCAATCGCGTCGCAGACGGCAAAAGCAACGGCCTGATCGTGGATTACATCGGCATCGTGGACGCGCTGCGCAAAGCGCTGGCCGATTATACCCAAAGGGACAAAAGCGCTCCGGCCGTCGATCCAACCATCGACAAAACCGAGCTGTATAAGCGCATTGAGCAAATCATCGCCTCGGCTGACGCCTTCCTGTCCGAACGAGATTTTGATTTTCACCAGCTCGTCAACGCAACGGGCTTTGCGCGCCTGTCCATGATTCAGCAGGCCGCAGATCTCATCTGCGAATCCATCGAAAGCCGGAAATCCTTTCAAACGTATGCCTCCGAGCTGGAACGCATTATGAAGTTCATCTGTCGGGGAGAATTGAGCGACGACATTCTCGCCCAGCGCAGCGCCATTCATGCCATCGACGCCGAACTGCAAAAGAAGCGCAAACACGCGGACAATACGGATTTGATGGTTCAAATCAACAGCATTGTCAACGAATACATCGCCGTCGAACAACCCGAAGAAGGGCTCACGCCATCCCGACGCTTTGATATCAGTCAGATTGACTTTGATCTGCTCCGCCGTGAATTTGCCCGTTCACACCGCAAACACCTGATTCTTAAAGATTTAGATGAGCTGATCCAAGTTCGTCTGGATAAGCTGCTGTTTACCAATCCGCAGCGCATGGATTATTATAACCGCTATCAGCAGATCATCAGCACCTATAACGACAAACAGGATCAGGCTTCGATTGAAAAAACGTTTATGGATTTGATGGATTTAGCCAACTCCATGGATACCGAACAGCAGCGCTATGTCCGCGAGGGATTTTCCTCCGATGAAGAATTATCCGTCTATGATCTGCTTTTCCAAAGCAGCCTGTCTGCGCAGGACATCAAAAGGATCAAACAGGTTTCCGTCGAGCTACTTCAAAAGGTAAAAGCGCGTATTCACGAGCTGGATCATTGGGTCGATAAGCAGGAAACCAAAGCCTCCGTCGATAACCTGATTCGCGACGTGCTTTACGACGGCTTGCCGGACAGTTATCCCGTCGAACAAATCAACGAATATCGTCGGCGTATTTTCGAATATGTTTATACCCAGTATGGAACGGCCGCGTGATGCCCTGATATACGTCCTCATAAATGTCCTGATAAACGTCCTGTATCCTCTTCTTTTTTCAAACTTTTCATTTTCTCAAGGAAAATTCTATATTTTCGCTTGACATTCGCCTTACATTGTAATACAATGTATTTCGTAAGGAGGCTGATGTTGATGACGATTTCCTTGCGTTTGAACAACGAAGATGCCGCTCTCATCCGCAAATATGCCGACATGAAAGGCATTTCCGTTTCCGAACTGGTTCGCCGGAGCGTTCTCGATCAAATCGAAGATGAGTTCGACCTCAAGCTCTATCAGCGCGGTATGAAGGCTTATCGAGATGATCCAACCACCTATACGCTGGATGAAGTGGAAAGCGAGCTTAGTCTCAAATGAAGCAGTATACCGTTGAATTTACAAAAGAAGCGTTGCACCAGCTCAAAAAGCTAGATAAATACACTTCCATGCTGATTCTCGCATGGATCAGAAAAAATCTGGAAGGGTGCTCTGATCCTCGTCAACACGGAAAAGGTTTAACTGCTAATCGCAGCGGTCAATGGCGCTATCGTGTCGGCGATTATCGCTTGATTGCCGATATTCAGGACGACAAGATTTTGATTCTGATTTTGAATGTCGGTCATCGCCGCGATATTTACGAGCAATAACCGCAACTTTTCCGCTACCAAAACAATTTCATTTTCAGGATAAACGAGCCGATTTTCTAAACAAATATGTTTATAAAATGGTTCACTTTGCCGAGTGGGAATAATAAGATACCCCCTCCGAAAAGCGACGCAATAGCTGAGTTTTTTGGATTCTATTCCCGACTGTGGCAATGATTTGGCAACAGTTTTCATTATTCATAAAAGAGAGCTATCTGATTCGATGGTTGAATCGGGTAGCTCTCTTTTCTATTTACTTCATTGTTCTGCGTATGATCGTTTGAATACAACGACCTTCCGTTCGTTTCGGAACATCCCGCACGGATTGCATCAAAGCAGCGGGCATAACCATCGTTGCTGCAATAACTTTGCCTCAGCACATCCCGCACAGATTGCATCAAACTGGATTGTAGACGTTGAATTGCAGTATCAGCTTTGCCTCAGCATATCCCGCACGGATTGCATCCTGCTGGATGGGAATGTCTACTGGTGGCACGATCTTTGCCTCAGCACATCCCGCACGGATTGCGTCTCGCCTTACCTCGGCTTTCGTCGCGGCAGAGAGCCTTTGCCTCAGCACATCCCGCACGGATTGCATCCGACTTTACCAACTCTGCTACACTCAACCTCGCTTTGCCTCAGCACATCCCGCACGGATTGCATCTAACGCCGAGCACGGCACAGCAGAGCGTCCACTGGCTTTGCCTCAGCACATCCCGCACGGATTGCATCAGCAAAATCGCACAGATGCAATGCCACAAATCCACGCAATATGCTGTGAGCTGGTAGATAGCTTTTCAGATACCGCAAAAGCAGCATCCGCGCTGACTATTTTCCCATGCTCTTCTACTGTCAAGGCAACCTATATTGCCATTATCGACAGTCTCGGACGGACAATCGACCGATTTTTCGGTGCGAACCGCACCGAAAAAGTCTGTTAGCTTACACTTCGCCGAATCCCCATACTGGATGGGGTCTTCGGCAGTGCGGACAATCGTTGAATCGCTTGGTTATGAAGCCGCACAAATTGTGGATAATCTCGTTCAAGGGTTTCCTGGTCAAAGCTTTCTGATTGGGAATCGTAATGCTGCAATAAAAACGCTGAATAGAGATCGCGCTGGATTCGATTGCCATCCGGCATATCATTCCATCGTTGGGAAAGTGATTTCTTTGCATAATCTTTTGACTGATGATTATACTGACTGGCTCTGAGCAGCATCGGAACTTCCACCACTCCGGTAAGCCCGAGAGAGATGCATTTCAGCCTCAAAATGCCAATCAGTGAAGCCGGCGCTTTATTGGCTACGGACTTGCCGAACCGCTTCTTCCGCTTAATCCTTCCCGTTTCTTCGGAAACCTCTGTCTTTTTCGCCCGATGGGTCAGCGACGGCCATGCCATGGGTTCGACATAAAAGCAATCTCCGAGCGAAAGCAGATGGTTTGCCAGCGCTATATGCTGCCGTTTTCGGGTTTCAGCCTGACAATGCTGAATCCAGCTTAATTCCTTCTGCAATTTGCAATACCGCTTGGATTTGTTGTGAGTCAATTTGACGCCTCGCCGGATTGTGCCGTTTTCATTGTAATTGTCCGGATTGGTCGCTCTTCTGCTGCGATCCAGCTTTCTCTGGAGTCTGCGCTTTTCTTGCTCGATATTTTGTACCTGATCTGCCAATTCTACGAGGTTTGCCTCATTTGCCGCAGCATATGCCAGCGTTTGCGGTCCAATATCGAGTCCAACCGCTCCCCTTCCGACAGGATGCACGGGCTTTCCGGTGCTTGAATCATACTTTACCGCCGGTTTTCCTTCCAAGGAGAGCTGCGCATACCAGCGGTCTTTTGTCTTTCCTCGTGTGCGCAAAATCCGAACATATTTCACACGGTAGGAGAGCATCTCCGCTTCATAGGCATTGTTAGGCGACAGTTTCAGCGGTAATTTTAACCCCTTCCACTCGATATAGGTTTTGCGGAACATGATTTCTGCCCCGCCGCTTTTATTGGTAACAGAGCCTCCTTTGAGCGAATGAACATCGCCATACCGCTTAAAATGGACGACTTTCCCATCTTTTTGAAACAGCATTTTATCAAAGGCATTCCAAACCTGAGGTGCAATACCATGCGTTGCAACGCTCGATCCGATGTTCTCTATAAAATGCTTGTAATAATCCTTGCTGTCCGACTTAAAGCCGTATTCTGTAAAACCCTGCTTCTGCAGAATTTTTCTCTGGTTTCCGTACAGTTCCTTTAGCCTTTGCTTATCTGCCGAATTTTTCCAGTCTAGTGCCTGAATTTCTTTCTGGTTCTTTCTGTATTCCGGCAGTTGCTTTACTCGATCCAGCTTTTTCAATTCCGCACGAACCATCGTATTGTAAATCTGTCGTGCAATTTCAAATCTTTTGGCAAGTCGGTCTTCCTGCCATTTTTCCAATTTCAAAGGCAACGTCAGACAACAAGTATCTGTACTGCTTTTTCCCACAGGAATCCCTCCTTTCCACGTTACCATCATTATATACGTTTCGTCTTATCATTGCAAGCGTTTTGATTCATCATGTCATTCATATGCGTTCTCTCTGTAACAATCCATTCGCCGGGAACTTTCCCGAAAGCTCGACGCGATGTTTCAGCACGAACGCTTCACCCAGTACAAAACCGCCGCAACCGAAGCCGAACGTGAGCAGGCGCGGCAGCGTTACCTCGAAAGCATCGGGATGCCTGCCGACTTCCGTTGGTGAATCCGTTCGTTCTCCGCCGCTGACAGGAGCGTGACACGCTCCTGTTCCTGTCGTGAGGGCGGTACGCCATCGGGAGCGCGCCCAGCCCGCGTCGTGCCCCCCCGTTTCCCCCTCGGAGAGCGCAAGGGCGCTTTTGATGCGAAGTGTCAAAAACTGCCCTCCGTGGATACCACAGAAGGCCGTCAGTCGGCTTATTCCCATTCCTCATCTCTGGTTCGTAAAAGATTCCGCACTTCTTTTTCGATTGCCGGGCGAATGGCAGGTCTGCTCTGATAGACCGCTTTGCCGCAGGCTGGGCAACGGTCAGGCAGCGACTCTGCTTCAAAGCAATATTTTGTTGAAAACCTGTCACTATCGTGATAAAATATCTACATGTTATTGTTGTGCTGTGCCTGTGCCTTTTCAAAGGCTTTATAAAGCTTTTTTGCGGTATTGAGAATCCATGGCACCGGTCCTGGTATGGCGATTACCAAAAACATCGTGGATATGATGGGCGGCACCATCAAAGTGCAGACGGCGCAGGGCAAGGGTACCGAATTTATCATCTGCTTACCCATGCGCACACAGGCGGAGCACCGCCCGGTGGAAAAGATCACCGAGCCGGAAGGCTTGAAGGCACTGGTGGTGGAGGATAACGAGCTGAACCGCGAGATCGCGCTGGAAATTCTGCGCGAGTACAGCTTCCGGGTCGATACGGCTGAAAACTAAACAAGAAAGCGGGCTATGCCCGCATCAACTCCCCCTTCTCCCTCATTCATGCAGGGGTGTTTTTGTCCCCGCTTTTGTTGTACAATGTTGGAGGCGCACCATGAAGAAACGCTATAGAATCCTTGCGTCGGCCGCCTTGGTCGGCGCGCTGTGTTTGTGTGCATTGCCCTGCGCCGGGAAAGGAGAGGCGGACGCATCCCCTCAAAGCCTCTACGCAGGCAGAACGCAGGATGCCGACGTTTTGATTGACATTCCGAATTTGCGCCAGTACGGCGGCTACACCTGCGGAACCACGTGCGTCCAAATGCTGATGAACTGGCTTGAGCCTTATCAGGCGGATTTGAACCTGACCGCCTATGAGGAAGCGCTTGGAACAACCGAGAAAGCCGGAACGTCTCCGGACGCGATCCTCGCCTTTTTTGAGGAAAACGATGTGCGGGTCATCGCGCGGGAAAAGCGAACGACGGATGACCTGATCGCCGCGCTGGATCGGGGGCATCCCGTGCTGGTCTGCATTCAGGCGTGGGGCGCGGACGGATACAACACCCAAGACCCGAGCGACGCAGATACGTATCTGGCGGAGGGGCACTGGGTCATCTGCGTCGGTTATCAGAAGAAGATCGACGGCAATGTGTTTTATTTCAACGATCCGGCGTGCGTCGGTTACGGCCTGATGCGGGAGGCGGACTTCAACCGCCGCTGGATTGACATGGACGCTGCCGGAACGATATACGATCATTACGGCATTGAGATCGACGAAAGCGGGAGCGCCTATGACCCGCAGGGCGTGTTTGAGCTGGAATAATCCGGACGAACCCGGCATATCCATTCGATTTGGCATGCGGGAAAAAGAGCGGATTGAGTTTCGGGAGGGATACCGAGATGCGAGTGATTCTCAAAGAAGAAATCGTCCAAAAATTACGGGAAGTCGGTCTGGAAAAGGGCGACGCCGTGATGGTGCATACGTCCCTGAAACGGATGGGCTATGTCTGCGGCGGCGCGCAGACTGGGATCGAAGCGCTGATGGAGGTTGTCGGAGAAAACGGAACGATTATGATGCCCACCCAGTCGTGGAAGAGATGAAAGAGAACAGAACGTGAAATTCAAACGAACAGAGGCAAAATAAACGAGTGAACGGGAACATCCGAAGGGATGCGTCCGTTCACTCGTTTGATATAAGGAAACTGCGTAAAATCATCCGCGCAGGCAAGGCTTTGACGCTTTGCAGACTTCGGCGGAAAGTCAGGCGGGCTCAATCCGCTTTAGGCGGTAAACGGCGTTACTTCGCCGCGCCCGCCGTCAGGCTATAGCGCGTCATATCCGCCCAGTGGCGGCGAATGATGATTTCGGCGGTCAGGTCGGTGTTGTTGTAGGCGATCGACCACTGCGTATTGCTGGTGATGCTTTCGGGGTTCGGCTCCTGCGAAGCGGCTTTCAGCGCCGCCCACACGGTGTCGTTGGAGGGGCTGTCCTTCTGCTGGTCAAAGACTTCCAGCACAGCGTCGTAACGCTCCCGGCCATGGCCGTAGATGCCGTTTTTCTGGTTGGGGAGCACCTTGTCCTTGTAGATTCCGTAGAAGTTGGTGATGGCGTTGATGGGCAGCGCCACAAGCTCCCGCGTTTCGCTTTCGCAGTCGTATTCGACCACCCGGCCGTCGCCCGTCGCGTCGGTGATGTAGAAGTGGTAATCCCGCCCGCTGGAAGCGAACATGTCGTAGCCGCGGAGCAGCTCCACCGCCTCTTCCGTGCTCGCCGCGCGATCCAGCACAAGGCGGATGGCGAGGGTGGTGGCGATGGCGGGCTTGCCGGTGCTCTGGTGAACCGGGTCGCTGTCCAGCGTCAGCACGGCGATGGATACGCCCTTTTCATTGAGGCCGTCAAGGCAGATATACGGCGCGGTCAGGCTGGCCAGCTTCATTTTGGTGCTCTCATCCGGCGCGTTTGCGGAAACATTGTCCAGCGCCGCCGTGGCCACGGACCGATAGCCGTTTTTCGGCGCGCAGTAGACGAGCATCGCCGAGGTGTTGTTTTTGAAATCGTAATTGCGCCCCATGTGCACGTCGCCATCCGCGTCCGTCAGCGTGAACGCCGTGCAGCCGAAGCTGGGCGCCTCGATTTTCACCGGAAGAAGCGGCAGCGCGTCCTTCAAAATGGCGTCGATCATCGTCTGATTGTCCTTGATGCCGTAGCTGATAACGTCGTCAAGGCTGTAATCGTATTTGACCTCCATGCGGTAGAGGTTGTAGCCGTCGTCATAATCAGAGAGCTTTTCGATGCTGTTCATCGTCTGTATGCGCGTGAAGTAGATCCCGACGAACACGAGCACGGCGGCCAGAAGCACCGCCACGATTCCGCAGAGCGAGAGCAGCGTGACTTTCAGCGACTTTTTCATCCGGTTTCCCCCTTTTCTTTCGAACCCGGTACACGATTTGTTCTTTTCCTTCTGCAACGCCGAGCCTCAGCGCGCTTGCGATGGTTTCATCTCGGCGACTGTATGCTTGACACAGCACTATTATATATGAATATTCGGCCGAAAGGCAAGAATTTGCGGCGAATTATCTGAAAAAAACGGTGGAAAAATCGGCGGTCGATTTTTTGAGGGAAGCGCAATCCCCGTCGCTGTGTTTTTTTAGGCGCGGCCGACAAAAAGGAGAACGGCCGGGGCGCGGAGAAGAAATAAAGAACAACCAAACCCGTATTCTGCCGTTTGGAGACGGACAAAGGAGGAAAAGAACATGATCCGCTATCTGGAAAAGCAGAATCTTCTCATTTTGGAAACGGAACGAACGTCGTATTGGATCGGCCTTGCATATCCCGCGCCGGTCTGCCTGCATTGGGGCAGGAAGATTGCGCCGGAGGACGCGGACATGTTTGCACCGATCTGCGGCCACAGCTCCTTTGACACAGAATTGTGGCGGGAGCGGATGGAATACCCTGCCTTTGACGGGCGGACGTTTGAAAACGTGTCGCTGAAAGCCGACGTGCCGCTGAATCTGCGGACGACGGGCGTTCGCGTTCAGGGTCAGCAGGCGGAAATCACGCTGGCGGACGAGGCGAACGTCATGGAGGTTCGCCTGATGTACCGCGTGTTTGAGGATTGCGATGTGATTCAGAAACACGCAAGGCTGACGGCGAACGCGCCGGTCAGGCTGACGCGCATGGACAGCGGCGCGTGTCTCCTGCCGCACGAGGCGAAGCCGTGGACGGCGCACTATGTCGTCGGCGCGTGGGCGGGGGAATTCAGGCGGCGCACGGCCAAGCTGGAAGAAGGGGAACTGCGGCTGCAATCCGTGCGCGGCATGTCCGGCCCGCACATGAACCCGTTCCTCATCGCGGCAAACAGCGAGGACGAGGAGACGGGCGAGGCCTACGGCGTGGCGCTCGGGTGGAGCGGATGCTGGCAGATCACGGCGTCGTCCACGGTGTTTGGCAATCACCGCATCACAGCGGGGCTGAACGACGCGGATCTTGTCTGCCCGATGGAGCGCGGCGAATGCTTTGAAACGCCGCCGATGGTTCTGTGCATGAGCGCGGAAGGCATGGGCGCGCTGAGCAGAAGGATGCACGATTTCGAGCGCGACCATCTCAAGCCGAACAGGCCGCCGCGCCGTGTGCTCTATAATTCATGGGAAGCGACGCAGTTCGACGTGCGGGCGGACGCGCAGATGCGGCTGGCGGAACGCGCGGCGAGGATGGGCGTGGAGCTTTTCGTGGTGGACGACGGCTGGTTTGGCGCGCGCCATTCCGACCGGGCGGGGCTGGGCGACTGGACGGTCAACCCGGAGAAGTTTCCGAACGGTCTGGAGGAACTGATCGACCGTGTGCACGCGCTGGGCATGGATTTCGGCCTTTGGGTCGAACCGGAATCGGTCAACCCGGACAGCGATTTGTACCGCGCGCACCCGGATTGGATTCACAAACTGGACGGCCGCGAACCGCTGACGCAGAGAAACCAATATCTGCTCGATTTCGGAAAGCCGGAGGTTGAGCGATTCGCGCTCGACATGCTGCGCGGCCTGCTGAACACATACGCGATCCGCTATCTGAAATGGGACATGAATCGCGCGATGACCGACGTATGCGAAAGCCTGACGCCCTTCGCGCGGGAGCGGCATGTTCTGGCGCTCTACCGAATCCTGGACGCGCTGGAAAAAGAGTTCCCCGATGTGGATATCGAGGCATGCAGCGGCGGCGGCGCGCGCGTGGATTTGGGCATGGCGAAGCGAACGGCGCAATTCTGGGTCAGCGACAACACGGACCCGTTTGACCGGCTGTTCATTCAGGAGGGGTATACGCTGATGTATGCGCCGATGATGATGAGCTGCTGGGTGACGGACACGCCCGCGGACGGACGGCGGCGCGGGCGGGCGGATTGGTGCTATAAATTCCACGCGGCGATGTGCGGCACGCTGGGCGTCGGCGCGGATATATCGAAGCTGAGCGACGAGGAAATGGCGCTGTTTACGGCGGAAATCGCGCGGTATAAGATGTGGCGGCATGTCGTTCAAAACGGCGATTTGTACCGCTTGCAGCGCCCGTCCGGCGGCAATGTCGCGGCGACCGAGTACGTTTCCAAGGATCAAAACGAAGCGGTACTCTTTTTGTTCATGCACAGCCGAAAGTGCGGCGAGGTGATTCCGCGGGTGAGGCTTCGCGCCCTGAGGGAGGACGCTCGATATTTCTGCATAGAGACGGGCAAAACCTATGCGGGAAGGACGCTGATGCATCTGGGGCTGAGCGCGGAGCTGAACGGGGATTTTGACAGCGGGGTTTTCTATTTTCAGGCGGTGAAGGAAGGATAAAACGGCTTTCCGCGCCAAAATCGGATAAACAAAACGAAGGGTCTCGCTCTGCCGGGACCCTTCGTGACGTGTATGCGGTTTTTCGCTTCGGTTAGGCTTAGCCGTCGCTGCGGTCGATGTATTCGGTGTGCAGCAGCTTATGCGCCAGATGGCCGTTCGGCTCGCCCAGGAACTCCGCGTAGAGCTTCTGGATATCCGGGTTTTCGTGGGACTTGCGGATCGTCTTGGATTCATCCTCGGCATACAGCCCCGCCGCGCGCGCCGCGCGCGGATCGACGTCCATGCGCTTGTACGCCGAAACAATCGGCT
>ENA-ORSS01000635-ORSS01000635.1-human-gut-metagenome-genome-assembly--contig:-NODE-635-length-41519-cov-7.239847_pt1 | contig 41519 bp, 38 predicted proteins | sample MGYA00241899_ERZ509162 | MGnify/ENA primary metagenome ERZ509162 (study PRJEB26280, sample SAMEA2338641) | human gut metagenome | biome: human gut; feature: human-associated habitat; material: faeces... | reverse complement strand
GAACAAAAGACGGTATCACTGCCACTCAGATGGATATCAAGGTAGACGGTCTGTCGTACGATATTCTGGAAAAAGCCTTGTTGCAGGCTAAAGAAGGTCGCGAATACATTCTGGGCAAACTGACCGAGTGCATCGCCGAACCGCGTGCCGACCTGAAACCGCACGCTCCGCGCATCGAAACAATGACCATTCCGAAAGAATTTATCGGTGCTGTCATTGGCCCGGGCGGAAAGATCATTCAGGGTATGCAGGAAGAAACCGGTGCTACCATCACCATCGAAGAAGTGGACAACGTGGGCCGCATCGAGATTGCCGGCAACAACAAGCAGAGCATCGACGATGCTATCCGCCTGATCAAGGCCATTGTAGCTATCCCCGAAGTAGGCGAAGTATACAAAGGCAAGGTTCGCTCCATCATGCCTTACGGTGCGTTCGTTGAGTTCCTGCCGGGCAAGGACGGTTTGCTCCACATCTCCGAAATCGATTGGAAGCGTCTGGAAACCGTAGAAGAAGCCGGAATCAAGGAAGGCGACGACATCGACGTGAAACTGCTCGAAATCGATCCGAAGACAGGTAAGTTCAAACTGTCTCACAAGGTACTGATTCCGAAGCCCGAAGGCTATACGGAACGTCCCGAAAGACCGAGAAGAGAAAAGAAGTCCAACAACAAAGACTAACGGACGTAATCAATTCTATATATAGCGTAAGAGGGTGCATTGCTACGGCGACGCACCCTCTTCTTTTTTTCAATATGCCCAGTTAGAAACAGGTTAATTAGTTGGCGGCTTATTCGTTAAGATGTTTACAAAATACGTATATTTGCCAGAAAATACACAGAAACCATGATCAAGTTACTCCTGGTAGAAGACGACCCGAACCTGCGCTACGTGGTGCAGTGCGGACTGGAAGACATCATCGGCGGCTATGAAGTACAGACGGCTGCCAACGGCGAAGAAGGACTGAAAGTATGGGAAACGTTCAGACCCGACATCATCATCAGCGACATCGACATGCCCGTGATGGACGGCTTCGAGATGGTACGGCGCATCCGCGAAACCGATGCCGACACGCCTATCCTCTTCGCCTCGGCCCTCACCTCGCCCAAGGACGTGAAGCATGGCTACGAACTGGGCGTGAACAACTACGTGAAGAAGCCCTTCATTGCCGACGAACTGGACGCGCACATGAAGGCTGTGCTGAAGATGACGCAGGGCACGCATACTCGCACAGAGACCGGTTTCTGCAAATTCGGCTCCTATACCCTGGACACCGAACACGGCACCTTGCGCAACGACCGTACCGGTCAGCGTCAGACACTGACCGCCACCGAAACCAAACTACTACAGATTCTGGCCCAGAACAAGAACGAAACCGTCCGCCGCGAAGCCATCCTAAGCCGCTGCTGGAACACGGAAGACGACTACTTCGCCTCGCGCAGCCTCGACGTCTTCGTCTCCAAGCTCCGCAAGCTTTTCGAAGCCGATGACGATATCGAAATCAAAACTGTCCGTGGTGTGGGGCTGATGCTGGTGACGAAATAAAGAATTACGAAATCATACCTTCATAAATCTCATATTCACTAAAAATATGCTATTCAATATAAGGAATTATACCGAAATGATACAAAAAGCAATTGCTTGTTTCTGGGACACCCGTAACAGGCAATTGAACAGCCAACTTGATCGAAATAATCGCGACACAGGGAATAGAGGAGCTGTTACTGGAGGAAAACAAATGGACGGATTCGTTGAACTGCTCGCCAAAGTAGCCACAGACATGGGTATCCCGCAAAACTGCATCTATACCAAGCGCAATCAATTACCCGGTTACTTCCGACCGACAAAAGACTGGGATTTCTTGATTGTATCGCCTACTAACAAATTGATTGCAGCTATCGAGTTCAAGTCCCAAGTCGGATCATTCGGAAACAATTTCAATAATCGGACAGAAGAAGCGCTGGGGTCGGCAGTAGATCTATGGACTGCGTTTCGTGAAAATGTTTTTCCCAATCAAAACGCGCCTTGGGTTGGATACCTAATGGCTGTAGAACGTTGCAAGAAATCAACTTCCATTATCAGAGTAACCGAACCGCATTTCAAGGTACTGGAAGAATTCAAGGAAACATCGTATATCGACAGATATGCTATTTTGTGCCGCAAACTGATTCTTGAGCGACATTATACCGCCACGGCCCTACTTTGGACATCAGACTCTTCTACATACGGCGATGTAGCATCAGACATTTCAATAAACAATTTCCTGACTGCCTTCGCCGGGCACCTGCAAGGCGTAGCAAACGAATTTATTGCATAAGATGAGCAAGACCAGACCTACCGGAAAGATACGCGATAATGTATTCACTTCGCCGGACGTCGTGAAATACATGTTGGATTTGTCGGGATATACTCCCGACCGCGATTTGTCATCGGTGAACGTCATAGAGCCTTCCTGCGGAGAAGGCGAGTTCGTCATCGAAATAATCGCACGCCTGATCCGGTCGGCCCATGTATTCGGATTCAATCCTTCCGAAGCAATAAACCGCTGTCTGATATGCTATGACATCGATCAGAAAAACATAGATATCAGCATAAACAGAATACATTCGCATTTTCCCGAAATAAACATAAATGATAATATATTCAGAAACGAAGATTTCCTCATAGCCGATGTAGCGAATACTGACCTGATAATCGGGAACCCGCCCTATGTACGTCACGAACAAATAGCCGTACCTCAAAAAGAATTGTACCGGAAATTATTTCCGACATTCAGATATAGAGCAGACTTATATGTGGCTTTCTTCGAAAAATCACTGCGGAGTTTGCGTCTTGGCGGCAAACACTGTTTTATCTGCTCGAACCGATGGATGAAAAACCAGTATGGACACAATCTGCGTAACCTGATTTCTTCATCTTTCCGCTTGCTGGCAATCGTCAACTTGGAAAAAGTGAATCCTTTTCAGGAGGAAGTTATCGCATATCCCGCCATCAGCCTTATCGAGAACAGCCCCACAAAAGAATCGTTCCAATATATAGAGGTGAACGACCTGAACAGTATGCCGCTGCCCGAAGCTACAACCCTCTACTACCAAATGCCCCGCAATGGCAACTGGAACGAAACATTCCACACAGCATCCGGCATAAACAAGCTTACCTCCATCGAAGATATGGGATTCAAAATCGGCATAGGAGTAGCCACCGGTGCCGATAAGATATTCATCGGAAAAGACTTGCCAGAATTGATAGAAGAAGAGTTGTTACTCCCCATCCTCACATCCAAAGATATCAGAAACAATCGGCTGTGCTGGAGTGGCAATTATATATTCAATCCGTTCGATGAAAATGGCAAAATAATCGACCTTTATCTGTTTCCAAAAGCCAAAGCCTATTTGGAAGCTCATCAAGAAACGCTGCAAAGCAGGTATGTATCACAAAAAAAACCATCACACTGGTATCGCACAATCGACCGGATATACAAAGAACTCGTATCGCAACCCAAAATATTGTTACCGGACATTTCGGCAAACAGCCTGATATTGATAGACAACGGACATTACTATCCGCACCACAACCTGTACTACATCACAGGAGGTGATGTCGACAGTCTCAAAATGCTAAGTGCAGTCCTGATGTCCGATTTCATTACATCCCAGTTATCCCAACTGGCCAACCACATGAACGGAGGATATCCGCGCTGGCAGAGCCAATACATCAGAAAACTAAGGGTACCTGACATTCATGCTATAGCACCTTCCGATTCGAAAGCGTTGATATCATCATACGATGCACGAAATTTATCAGAAATAAACACCGTAGTAAACAACATTATCGCATAAAGTAACCAGGAAACATCAAGATCGTTAATGTTAGCACCACCACTCATAGAGAATTAATCATACAAGCTGTTTCTAATTCAAATCTTGCAACGGCAGAGATATAACAAATTCGGTAAATTTGCCCTCAATGCTGTTTACGAATATATTCCCACCGTGTGCCTCCACTACTTGTTGCACGAAGTTCAGCCCCAGACCGAAACCGGAAGCCCCCTGTTTCCGTTTCCGACGTCCGGCAGCACCACGTTCGTATTTGTTGAATATCACTTTCTGATCTTTATCCGAAATACCTATTCCGTTGTCGTGCACCCTGAGGAAGGTGTGCCTGCCGTTGCACGACGAACTGAGGGTGATCTCTACATTCTCTTTCGAATACTTGACGGCATTATCTATCAGGTTATCCAACACTTCTTCCAAGTATTCCGCATCCGCATATACCTCTGTTGCCTGCAAGTCTTTAATAAAACGTATCGGTTTATCCGCTTTGGCAGTAAACTTATCGACTAATTTGTCTATCATAGGAGGCAACTCGATTTTTTCTTTTTGCATGTCCAGTTTATGTTGCTCCAGTTTCGATACTGTCAGAACTTTGTTTGTCAGCGTCAACAAGTGGTCAACCTCGCCCTCTGCTATCCGAAAGTATTTCTCTCTTTTTTCGGGTTTGTCGTCCAAACGACCGGTATGCAAGAAGTTCAGCGTAGTAAATATGGTACTGAGCGGATTCTTCATGTCGTGGATAAGAGCATAAGAGAAGTCTTCACGGATTTGGGAGATCCGCTTCATATAAATCATATGTTTTATTTGACATATACTACAAACAAGAATAAGAATAGTTACAATAGCAGTTGTAAAAACAATTATCCAAATTCGCTTTATAATAGTAGAATAGGGATTTATGAGAATTAATTGCATGCCTATTGATTTATCCAATCTTATAGGAATTATATCTGACTTTATCGATAATACATTAGAACGTTTATCAGGTTGACTATTCTGAATCACTCTATTTCCAACGTTTTGATCTAAAACAGCTACAAAGAAATCAGATTGAATATTATTCTTTTTTAAATGAATTGTTATTAGAGAATCTATATCACTTAAAGAATACTCATACCCAAGTTTACTTATTCCATCATAAATATATGTATTAAAAGAAATCGAATCATTAGGAGCATTCCCAGCAATTATAGTTCCATTAGGGATATGCTTTGAAACAAGATTAGCTTCTTCATACAAAGCTGTGTCAAAAATCGAATTACATTCTTTTTTTATATTTTCCCTTGTATAGACATACGTATTATAAAACCATACTGTTTGTAAAACAAAAACAGCAATCAATCCAATAACGGATAATGTATTAATATACTTGATATACAACATGTTTTTTTGCAAAAATAGTAACATTACATTAATAAATAAACAACAAAAATAAAAAATAGATAAAATACATCTATCGTATCAATAAAAGATAACATGAATAATATTATAAAATAAAAAAAGAAGAATTACAGAATATATATGGTAATACAATAATCTATGATTCTAACTGATGGTAAACAGAAACATGTTTTCGTAAGCCAAATGCCCCAATTTACAGAAAACCCATTAACATTATATTAACATAGAATTAACCTTACTATATTTCAACAAGACTTACCTTTGCTACAGTATTAAAAAAACACCAACCATGAAACATCAAGAAAACATTTTCCGTCCGCTGGCCCTTGCCTTGATAGCATCGGCATTCTTTATCCCTTACGGCTTCATTGGCAGAGCCTTCTTAATTGCCGGTGCGGCTTTCCTGCTCGTTTTCTTCAAGAAGAAACTGGTAGCGGAGCTGAACCAGAAAAGTTTCCTCAGCAATCTGCTCGTTTTTGCAGGTATCGTACTGCTTGTCACGGCCGCCTCGTACCTTATTTCGGTGATAAAGTCTTCCTGACCCAGGAGGCAACATGCCCCATGCAGAACAGTTATCAGCATTCCACTGTCCAACCGCCTTTAAACAACTCCTTCAAATAAAGGCGGTACACAGGGAAATCAAACATCCCAACAAACCACACCACATCCAAAGCTTGTGAAAGACGTTTCACGCTCCCCACACCCCATTCGGAACAATGTTTCGAGAATCTTCCGTCACGCCTTCACCCGGAATATAAACATCTAATCAAAAGCCTCTTACGGTGAAACATGACGTTTCACCACATCTTTCACGCCTGTTGAAAGCAGGAAAGACGTTTCACAGCAACTCGCTGCCGCACAACCGATTGCGTTGAAACTTCAGCTTGATAGACCTGAAACACGCTGTTCTTGGAGCATTCGGCATGGAAATGGCAGGCGGCTTCACCAAAGAATGAAAAATATTTCCAAAAAGAACGGTCAGGAGAGGAAACAAACGTCGGCAAGAATACCCTTTGAACGACACTTGCACGGCTCGCGAGCCGTACAAGTGTTGCTCGCGAGCCGTGCAAGTGATTGATAAATGGAATGCAAGTGTCTAACTCAAACTATACAAATTGTATGAAAAGAAGAAAGAGACAAAACACCAACAAAAAGGGATTAACAAATAACAAATTCGACTAAGCTTACATAAGGATAAAAACAAAAAAACTCCTTAAACAAAAGAAAGAAAACGTATTCAATGAATAATAAGAGAAATATTCTTATTTTTGCAATACTTTATGAAGACATTTCGAGTAATGTGACATAAAGATTTATATATTATAGAAGACGTTTTCATGCGTTAACTTCCGTCTTTTGAATCTCGCAAATTCCAAAGCTCAAAGAAGGTAACGGCAACAAAGGCGTCTGCGTAGTATGATTGTATACATACATCAAATTATTTGACCTATAAAAGTCAAATAATGATGGTTATGTACTTCATACAGACGTGGGCTGACTGGCGTTGCTTATCCTTTGAGCAGGCAATGCGAGAGCCTAAAAGACGGGGTAAGCAAGAAACAGGCTCCCACGTCTTTTGTTTCTGATTACTGTTAGCTGAATATGAGGGCCTATAAGCTATTTATACAAATATTGACATGCTACACATAGGCAAACTTATACGAAAAAGAATGGAAGAACAACAAATCAGTATTGTTTGGTTAGCTAAACATCTATCGTGTAGCAGAACGAACGTATATAAACTATTAAACAAATACTCTCTAGACACTGAAATATTAGCCAAAATATCAAAATTATTAGATTTCGACTTTTTCTCATTATACTCAGAAGAAATACAAAAAGATAAAGAAAAACTGCAATAAAAAAGATTTCCAAATAACTAAATGTAACCAAAAGGTTTACATGTAAACTTTTTAGATACATCATTCACTAACATAATATCATTACAGAACGTATCTTTGTTGCGAAAAAGAATATTAAACATTTAAATTAAAAAAAAATGAAAGCAATGAAGTATGTTTCAATGTTACTCATTATGTTAACAATGAGTATTAGTATGATTAGCTGTGGAAGTGACAATGATGACCCCACAAATGATTATGCAAGCGCAATAGCTGGTGTTTATACAGGAAAACTAACTGTTAATAACACTGTGATAGAAGATGCCTATGTTGTAAGAGTAGACAAAATTTCATCTACTGTTGTATGCGTCAGTGCAAACTTCTACTCTAATGGTTCTGAAAATTACAACGTATCATATGAAAATGGACAATATATGTTCGAAAGCGAATCATCTGTTAACATAACAATTACAGTAACAGGCAAAGCCATGAATGTCAGTTTCTTGAATGGAGCTGGAAACATTACAACTTTTAATGGTTCAAGAGACTAAAACTAACCCAACCATCATATAAAGAAGGTATCCCGAAACTTGGATATCCCCCACTCCTAAATAATGGAGTTGAGGAAATAATCCATTTCGGCATACCTTCTTTTTTATAAACCTATTCCAGTCAGCCTAAAATATATTTATTAATTGTTTCTTATGTGTTTCATTCAAAGATGATTCATATTCTATACATATATCATAATCATATATACACAAAAGCGTAAAACATACAAGCTGACATCAATTGTACCCTACCTATATTCCTGCACCGGCAATTCCCCCCGCAACGCACCCAGCGCATTCAAGGCCAGCGCCTCCATTTCGTCCTCACCCGGATAGATGTGCACAGGCGCCAGGAAAGACACCCGCTCGCACAGGCGCGAGGTGATGTACTCCGAATGCGCCATGCCGCCCGTCAGCAGAATGGCATCGACTTTGCCGTAGAGCACTACTGCCGCACCGCCTATCTCCTTGGCTATCTGATAGATCATGGCATTCAGTATCAGCTCGGCATGACGGTCGCCTTCGGCAATGCGCTTCTCAATGGCCGGGATGTCCGTAGTGCCCAAGTGGGCGGCCAGTCCGGCTTTTCCCGAAATGCGCTTCTTCAGTTCCTCGGTGGTGTAACGTCCCGAGTGACAGAGGTCTATCAGCTGGCCGGCAGGAAGCGTGCCTGCACGTTCGGGCGAGAAAGGTCCCGAGCCGTCGAGCGCGTTGGGCACGTCGATGGCACGCCCGTGACGATGTACTCCGACGGAAATGCCGCCTCCCAGGTGACAGACAATCAGATTGAGGTCTTCGTAACGCACGGGATGTTCGGGGTGGAGCGCCGTACACTCGGCAGCATAGCGCCGGGCAATGGCCCGCTGGTTCAGCGCATGCCATATCACCACACGAGGCATCTGGGGCGAACCGGTGATGCGGGCTATTTCTTCAAGCTCGTCCACCACGCCGGGGTCGGCAATGAACGCGCGACAACCGGGAAGCATCACGGCCAGTTCGTGCGCTATCAGGCAGCCCAGGTTGCAGGCATGGCTGCGCATGGCATGGGCAATGTCGTCGAGCATGGCATCGTTCACCTCGTACACGCCGCCGGGAATGGGCTTCAGCAATCCGCCCCGACCCACGATGGCATCGAACTCGAAGGGGATGCCGTCGGCCTTCAGCTCTTCGAGCACCAGATTCTTGCGGAACTCGAACTGGTCGATGATGCGGGGAAATGCGGACAAATCGTCCACCGAATGCCGGATGCTGCGCACCAGACGGGGGACGTTATCTTCGTAAACGGCAATCTTCGTCGAAGTAGAGCCGGGGTTGATGACTAATATCTTCATGGAAATGGTGAATGATGAATGATAAATGGTGAATGGTTAAACGACTTGCTTCCTGCTTTATTCGTTCATGTCCTGCCCGTTGCTCGTCAGGCAGGCCATGGCGATGCTGTAGTACTTCGACAGTCCGCTGTCGCTGCGCGAGGGCAGCACCACCGGACAGATGGGGCCTTGCAGCAATCCGGCCATGTCGGCGTGCGAGAACAGGGAGACGGCTTTGTAGAAAGCGTTGCCCGACTCGATGTTGGGGAAGATGAGTACGTCGGCCTCGCCGTTGATGGGCGAAACGATGCCTTTGATGTCGCCGCTGGTCTTCTCGCAAGCAGTCTTCACGTCCAGCGGACCGTCGATGATAACGTTGCCGAATTCACCGGCTTCGGCCAGCTCGACGATGTTCACATAGTCCAGCGAATGGGGGAACTTGGCGCTCACCTTCTCCGTGCAGTGTATCAGGGCAATGCGCGGCTGCTCGATGCCGAAGTGGCGGCAGGCACGGATGGCGTACCAGATCATCTCAATGCGCTGCTGCAACGTAGGCCGCGGGATGACGGCGGCGTCGGAGAAGAACAGCAGCTTGTCGTACGTAGGAATCTGCATCACGGCCAGGTGGGTCAGTATCTTACCCTTGGGCAGCAGGCCTTTTTCCTTATCCAGAATGGCATGCAGCAGGTTGTCGGTATTGATGATGCCTTTCATCAGAATGTCCGCCCCGCCTTCGCGCACAATGCGCACCGCCTCGCGGGCAGCCTCGTCGGGGTCTTCAACGTGCAGCGTGTGCACATAGTCGGGATAGTTCTTCAGAGTAGGATATTTCTCCAGAATGGCCGAATCGCCAATCATCAGAAACTCGGCTATGCCTTCTTCCAAAGCGCGGCTGATGGCATATTCCGTATTGGGGTCATTGGCACAAACAACGGCAATGCGTTTCCTTTTATTCAAGGTTTTCAAGTGGGCGGTCAACTGATCAAAATTCCGAATAGGTTCCATAACGTTAGATTTTTAGCAAATATCTGAAAAAATGTCGAAAATCAAAGCATACGACAGGGTAAAATTTCGTTCCGACAATATCATTTTGACAGAATAACGATAAAACAAACATTTTTTATGAAAAACAGGCAAGCCAGCCAAAAGGTTCGCTGTCCGCAACACTCCAGTATGCCCGGTTTATTCTCACAAGTATGAGAAGGATGTTCTCATAGGCATGAGAATAGTTTTCTCACAGTTATGAGAATAGTCTTCTCATAGGCGTGAGAATACTTTTCTTTCACCGTGAGAACTGTTTTCTCCGCTGGAGAAAAGATTCTTCTCGTTGCGGGAGAAGAAAACCGACTGATACACAGCCGCCACAAAAAAACTAACCCCACCTTGTTTGCCCTGTGGCGAAATTGTGTACTTTTGCGGAAAAGTAGACGAAAAAGATATGAACAGCCTTATTTTCCCACCCTATCTGCACGAGGGCGACCGCGTAATCATCCTCTCCCCCTCGGGCAAAATAGACAAGGCCTTCCTGAAAGGAGCCCGGAAACGGCTCGAATCCTGGGGGCTGGAAGTGGTCATGGCCCGACATGCAGGCGGCTCGAACGGCACCTATGCCGGCACCATACAGCAACGGCTCGACGACCTGCAGGAAGCGATGGACGACGAGACGGCCAAAGTCATCTTCTGCAGCCGCGGCGGATACGGAGCCGTGCACCTGGTGGACAAGCTCGACTTCGGCCGCTTCCGCCAGCACCCGAAGTGGCTCGTCGGTTTCAGCGACATCACCGCCCTGCACAACGTGTTTCAGGCCAACGGATTCGCCTCGCTTCATGCCCCCATGGCACGCCACCTGACCGTGGAGCCCGAAGACGACTTCTGCACACAAGCCCTGCGCGACATCCTCTTCGGAAGAAATGCCGCCCTCCGGACCGAGGACAACGACGGCACCGCTTTCGACTACGTATGTCCTGCCCATAAGCTGAACCATACGGGCACCTGCCAAGGCACACTACGCGGCGGCAATCTGGCCGTCTTCTACGGACTGCGCGGCACGCCCTACGACATTCCGCCCGAAGGCACCGTCCTCTTTATAGAAGATGTGGGCGAACGGCCGCACGCCGTGGAGCGGATGATGTACAACCTGAAGCTGGGAGGCGTGCTCGAACGGCTTTCGGGCCTCATCATCGGACAGTTCACCGAATACGAGGAAAACAAGTCGCTCGGCAAAGACCTGTACGGCGCACTGGCCGACGTGGTGAAGGAGTACGATTATCCCATTTGCTTCAACTTCCCCGTAGGCCACGTCACCATGAACCTGCCGCTGATAAACGGCGCCGGTGTTAGATTAGAAGTGGGGCGGAAAGAAGTCAGGCTGAACTTTTAACCCTTAACTATTAACTCAAGTTTCGCACTTGCGAAACTTTCAGGAGTTAAAGAAGTTAAAAGGAGTTATCGCCCGTCTTGGACGGGCTTAGGAGTTAAAAGCCAATAGAGAAGCAAACAGCTCACAATGTATCGGCTTAACTCCTTAACTTCTTAACTCCTTAACTACAACCGATTAATAAACTTGAGAAACTTAAATTGTTCATTTTTAATTGTCAATACCCAATTTATCAACAATGAAACGCCACTACACCCTACTTTCATGCTGCCTGCTGTTGATGTTCGCAACCGTGGCATGCAGCAGCAATAAGAAATCGGCCACGGACCAGACAGAAGACGTCGCCAAGGAAAAGGTCAACGTGCCGACCTTCAATGCCGACAGTGCTTACCAGTACGTGAAGACACAGGCCGACTTCGGTCCCCGCGTGCCCAACACCACTGCCCACAAAGCCTGCGGCGAATACCTGGCTTCCAAGCTGGAGCAGTTCGGAGCCAAAGTTTACAACCAATACGCCGACCTCGTGGCCTACGACGGCACCCTGCTGAAGTCGCGCAACATCATCGGTGCCTACAACCCCGACAGCCGTCGGCGCGTGCTGCTCTGTGCCCACTGGGACAGTCGCCCCTATGCCGACGAAGACGATGACGCCAAGAAGCATCAGACGCCCATCATAGGAGCCAACGACGGAGCCAGCGGCGTAGGCGTACTGCTGGAGGTAGCGCGCCAGCTGCAACGGCAAGCACCTACCATCGGTATCGACATCATCTTCTTCGATGCCGAAGACTACGGCATTCCTACCTTCTACAAAGGTCAGTACAAGGCCGACACTTGGTGTCTGGGCTCGCAATACTGGGGACGTATGCCTCACGTAGAAAACTACAATGCTCGCTACGGCATCCTGCTGGACATGGTAGGCGGCAAGAACGCTACCTTCTATCAGGAACTCTTCTCCAAGCGCACAGCCAGCAAGCAGGTAAAGAAGATCTGGGACGCTGCCCACCGTCTGGGCTTCGAAAGTTTCTTCCCCAAGCAGGACGGCACCGAAGTGACCGACGACCACATGTACGTCTACAACCTGCGTAAGATTCCCTGCGTGGACATCATCAACTACGACCCCAACTGCGACACCGGCTTCGGTGACTTCTGGCACACCACCGACGACAATATGAACGTGATAGACAAAGGTACGCTCAACGCCGTTGGCCAGACAGTGCTGGAGGTGATTTATAACGAGAAGTAAACTTAAGGGACGAGGGGACAAGTTGACGAGTTGACAAGGGACGAGTTGACAAGGAGACAAGTTAACGAGGGAACAAGGAAACAAGGGAACAAGCCCACCCCTCGTAGCCTGAAGCCTCATCCCCTCGTCAACTAAACTCTCCCTTCCTCGTAGCCTCGTTAACTCGTCAACTTGTCAACTTGTCAACTAAACTAAAAACCAAAGAACTTAAAAACTAAAAACCTCATAATATGACCATCAACGAAATGCAAGACGAAGTAATCGCCGAATTCAGCGATTTCGACGATTGGATGGACCGCTACCAGTTGCTCATCGACTTGGGCAACGAACAGCAACCCCTTGACGAAAAGTACAAGACCGACCAAAACCTGATTGAAGGTTGCCAAAGCCGTGTATGGCTGCAAGCCGACGAACAGGACGGCAAAATCATCTTCCAGGCCGAAAGCGACGCCCTGATTGTGAAAGGCATCATTGCCCTGCTCATCAAAGTGCTTTCCGGCCACACCCCCGACGAGATACTGGAAGCCGACCTCTACTTCATCCCTCAGATCGGCCTGCAAGAGCATCTTTCCCCCACCCGCAGCAACGGCCTGCTGGCCATGGTGAAGCAGATGCGGATGTATGCGCTGGCGTTTAAGGCGAAGGAAGGGTAAGGCCTTGCGGATTTCAAATGAAGTAAATGTCTTTTTTAGGCACGGATTACACGGCAAAACACGGAGGGAGAAAAAGAATAAAAACAATCCGCGAATTTCCGTGTAATCCGTGCCTAAAGAAATAATATACCCTTAGTCACCCCCCTTCCGCCCACCGGCGCGCCTCCTCTACTACTTCCGCAGGATAACCGTACAGCTCGATGATGCGGATGGCATTACGTTCGGTCGCCGAACGATGACGGAAGTAAAGCATCTTTTCTACATCGGCTGTTTCCATCATCTATTCCTCCTCTCTGTATTCCAGAATATCTCCCGGCTGGCAGTCGAGCACCTTACAAATGGCTTCGAGGGTAGAGAAACGAATGGCTTTTGCCTTACCCGTCTTTAGGATGGAAAGGTTGGCGGGAGTGATGTCTATCTTCTCGGCCAGCTCGCCCAAAGAAATCTTCCGGCGGGCCATCATTATATCTAAATTCACTACTATCGGCATAGGCAAAGATTTAAATGGTTAAGTCCTGTTCCTCTTTCAGTTTCACAGCACGGCGGACAATCTTATCGACAAACTGCAACAGGAAACCGAACAGCAGGATGGTTACCCAGTCCAACGAATAGTTCCAGCTGTCGCTCAAACTATCACTCTCGCGTACAATCCCATTGCGTATCAGCATCAGCAGAATGATGAGATAACCGCTGAAATCCAACAAATTGGCCGTCTTAAGCTCAACAGGTTCCGGCAATCCAGCCGCAAGATGTTCACACAAAGCACCACCAAGGCCAGCAGGTTGCAGACATACGCCCAACCCAGTAAACGTTCATCGCCGCCTGCCTGTATCAGGCCGATTACCGGAACAGTATAATAGGCTATCACTGACAGCAATACGATACATACAATCCAAGGCAAACTGCCCATATCCTTGTAGCGCTGATACAACTTCTTAAATATTTTCATATCTATAATCCTCCTTTTATCATGTCAACCACGTAGTGCAATGCTTTACCCAACGGTGATACAGATACGACCAACCATAAATCCAAACTATTCCTCCGTAAATACGGATAAACTTAGCGTCTTTATCTACCCACAGGTTCATCACCAGAAAAAACACAAACGCTGCTACCATCAACGTCAACACAAGAAAACCGATGTAGCAGACACCTGCTACCCATTTGCGGTCGGTATGAAAAATAGTACTCATAGTTCTTCAATTTAAAATTAGTTGACGAGTTGAAAAGACTTCAGACCACGAGGCCTTGTGGTCTTGTCAACTTGTCTCCTTGTCAACTCATCCTCCGTCTCCTCGTCAACTCATCCCTCGTCTCCTCATCAACTCATCAGATTGTCAAGTCCTGCTCCTCCTGCATCCGTATGCCAATTTTGAACAGGCAGGCAATGAACAGGAAGAAGACACCCAGTAACAGATAAACCATCGGAATGGTGTTTCCACCCACAGCATCAGACAAAAAAGCATTGAAGACCATTTGCAAGATACCATTACACTCCAGCACTACCCCAATAGCCATAATAAAATCTGAATTTAGCTTGGTAAAGACCTGCCCTTTCTTCACGTTACGCAGCATCAGATAAATAAGTACACTGCATACGGCCATTGCTATCAGCGTCACATTCTCGGGTAGCAGCTTCACAATCAAGTTGTCGGTATCGTCCTTCCCCAAATCGTAGCATAAATTCAGATTACGAAAAAAGACGAAAAGCAGACAGCTGACACATACTATCATCAGACAAAACATCACAAACTCCAGTTCTTCCTTCGAATTTTTCTTTATTCCGAAAATCCCTTTCATATCTTTATTCCTCCTTTATATAGTCAAATCCTGCTCCTCCTTCATCTTCAGCCCGATGGCAAAGACTTCGGCCACAATGAGGGAAATCAGTCCCAACAACAGATTAGTCACCTTGACCGAATCGGAAAGTATCAGCTCGTAAGACTCTAACGAGAATGCCTCGCGCAGGTTGCAAAGCGCCATGTATTCGGGCAACAGGACGCAGACAAAACCTACGATGAGCAGAATGCCCAAACGACGCAGGCGACGGACGTTGCGCCAGTTGAAGATATCCGAACGGTTGACCGACACCACAATGCGGATGAACAGCACCAATGCCCAGACGTTGGCCACCAGCACTAAGAAGCCCATCACCGTAGATACGACCTTCTGCCAGACGGGTGTCTCCACCGGCACGCTGATCATCAGGTTCGAGTAGGCCATCGGGACGTATTGCCCCGTCTTCTCGTTGCGCACAGAGTCGGTGAAGAACTCTCCCTTCCATTCACTCAGGAGTTTGGGAAGCAAAGAGACGGTTCTCATGTTATTCACCTCTTCCAGTTTGACACTGCTTTTACCTTCCTCCATTTCGCGCGCAGCATCCAATCCCATCTGGACGCCTTTTGTCATACCCAGCCCCATGTAGTAGAGCGACACGCCTACCGACCAGCTCATCACCAACAGGACGATGGCACAAAGGATGTTCAGTCTTCTTTTCATAGCTTGTTATCTGTTGTTGTTTTCGTTGCAAAAAGTTGAAAGGCACTCAGTTTCTTCACCGAAAGGAGGAACAGGACAAGCGCCACAACCGTCACAGCCACCACCAACGGTGTACCTAACAGTTCGGTCATGCTGCCGGCCTCGGGATAGTTCAAACTGAGGAAAACCGAGAGGCTGTTGTTCAGAATATGAATCAGAATGCAGGCCACCAGACTCCGCGTACGCCAGTAAAGCCAAGCCAGCAGAATGCCTATCAGCGCCGCACTGACCACCTGAACAGGATTGATATGGACAATGCCGAAAAGCAAACCCGAAATCAGAATCGCCTTGGTCGGAGCATACTTCTGCAACAGGGCTTTCGTAATGGCTCCACGGTAGAGCAATTCTTCCAGTATTGGCCCTAACACAGCAATGCAAAGAATGCCCAACCAGCCGGACTGCAGCGCGTCGAACGTCTGTTTCATCAAGTCGGGCAGAAAACCCAGTTGCGACACCAGCGCATCGGTCAGGAAAAGACCGGCCACACCGGCCAGCAGGCTCCACGTCAGGCATGACGGGGTAGTAAGCGAATACATCAGCCCGTCATCGTCCAAGTGGCCTTTTCTCCACAAATAAAGCATCATGTAAACGATTCCCAACAACAGGGTCGGAGCCACAGTCAGCTTCTGCGCCACTTCCGCATCCATGCTGCCGGTTGTGATATAGACATAAAGCATACAGAACGGGCCTGCGGTCAGTGCGCCCAATATCTGCATCAGAAAATAAATCAATGCCAATTTTATCGCTGTCTTCATCGTCGTTCTTCTTTTTTTAAATGATATATTATTTTGGCCTGCTACGAAGCATTTACTTTACAACCAACAGTTGGACGCAACCTTTACTCTGCCCTATTTTTACACCCGTATGGCCTCTGCCTTGCTGCCATGCATTGATGGCAATTACATTGACCAGTCCTGCTACTGCTATAATCGCTGTCATAACCAAAGCCTTCATATTACTATCTGTTTAAATGAATACTGTTTTTTGTTTTCAATTCCGTTTTTCGATAATCATTTATCGTTTTTCGATATGCAAATGAAATACTATTTTAGGAGAAAACAAAAGAAAAACAGAAAAAATTTATCGAAAAACAATAAATTTAATCTGTTTTGCAATAATACAAAGCTGAAAAGAGAGAAAACAAGCAGGAATATACCGGTTCAATCACAGCCCCATCTCTCAGGTAGAGACGCAAAATTTTGCGTCTCCCCAACACGCTACAGCTACAAACACAGCAATAGAAAGGCTGCGTAAAGGATGGTGTGTCGAAACTTAGTATAGTATCTAACTCCCCTCCTTATAGAAGGAGGGGTGCCCAACGGGCGGGGTGGTAGGTTTTACGACACGCTGTATATTAACACTTTATGTTTTCACCTACCACCTCCCCCTTCGGGTACTCACCCCCTTTTAACTCCCCCGTTATCTGGGGAGAACAACCTTCCAGAAAGAGGAGAGTTTCTGATACCTTTGTTTCACATAGGAATAAACTCCTGATAACCAACCATCAACGTTTAGCAAACACCAGGTTGTGAAGCTCGCAGAGGGAGCGGTCGGCCGTGGGCGACGAAAAGACGAAGAACAAAGCCTGCTTGCCCTTGAACTCCTTGGCCTTGGAGACACTGATACGCATCTCGGCAATCTGCTGCGGGGCATCTTTGCTGAGACGCAACGTACCTACTTTCACTCCGCCACGACTCGTCCAGGGACTGCCTACCATGACATCGATGGTACCCTCCACGCCCAGCGGCTTAAGGCTGAGCAACAGTTCCGCATCCTTGTCGGGATCGAGAAGGTCGAAGTTGAAGTACTTGTAGCCTACGATGGAACCTGCCGTATTGTTCACCACCGGATTGCTGTTGACACGCAGGTTATAAGGATCGTCGAAGTTCGTGGCATCGCCATAAGTGGGCTGCACGTACGAACCCGAGAAATAGAAGTTGGGCCATTCGTGATAAGCCGGACGCGGCCCCGTGTAGTAACAGGCAATGCCGGCCGAATAGCGTTTGTAGGGATTCAGCCCGTCCGTCTCGAAACCTTCGGACGTATATTCCCCTTCTGTGATCTCCACCTTGCCGCCCGCTCCTTCGGTCACCTTCACCTCAATGGGGGCCACCATGGCCTGGCGGGCATACTCGTTGGTACCACACTGACGATGGTAGAACACGTACCAGTGGCCATTGATTTCGATGATACTGCCATGCGTATTTCCACCCGGCGTAGCTGTCAGAATGGGCTTGCCATCGGCATCTACATCACGACCGCGGCCGTCGATCAGCGTGCCACCGTAAGTGAAAGGCCCCAGCGGATTGTCGCTATAGGCATAGGCCAGCGTATAATTGGTGCCGGGGAAACCGAACTCGCCTTCGGCCGTCCAACGGCTGTAAATGAATACATATTTATCCTTGATCTTACGGATGGACGATGCCTCGAAGAAGCGGAACACGCCGTCCTGTTTGTAGTTCGACACCATGTCCTTCACGGCCTGAGTGCCGGGTTTCACGGTAGCCATCGTAGCCGGATCCAACTCTGCACCCCACGACTCCTCGAAGCCCCAGTAGCCATATACCCGTCCGTCGTCATCGACCAGCACTGCGGGGTCGAAGGCCAGTATGCCGTCCGTCACTTTGGGCGACTGCTTGCTCCAGTTGCACACCCGGAAAGGACCGTCGGGGCGGTCGGCCTTGGCCACCATGCCGTTGCGTCCGCCTGCCTGATTGTTCGGATAGAGATAATACGTCTTCTTCCCGTTTTTGTCTTTCACTTCCACCACGTCGGGCGCATAGAGCACGTCGCCCACACCGCCGGCACTCAGCCATTCGCCGCGGGCGTCGGTCTTCGATTCGAAGATAATGCCGTCGTAGCGCCAGTTGTTCAGGTCGTCCACCGGAGCCGACCACACCACCTGCTCGCGTCCGCAGTACTCCGTCTTCATGGAGTCGTGCGAGCCGTAAACATAAACACGATACTTGCCCGGATGGTCGGGATCTTCGAACACGTAAGGTTCACCGTCGGGGATGTATTCCCACAGAGGAAGGAAAGGATTGGCAGCCTGCGCCACATTGGCCGGGAACCAGGACAAGGCTCCTAACAGAGCCAGCACAATCGTACGGATTGAGTAGTTTTTCTTGTTCATGAGTATTATAATTAAGTTATTCAAGTCCCCCACATTCATCTACCGCAAATATAGCAGATTTCTCCGGATAACGTTTCACATCCGGAATCTTTTTGGCAACGTTTCAACGCAAACGACTGTCCTGCTGCGCATTACTGTGAAAGGTGAAACATGGGGCATGGTAAACTGTGGCTGTGTGAAGGGTGAAACGTGCCTTCCGAAGCCCTCTTCCGAAAGGCTTTTTTCAGACGCGTGCTCCCCTCGTGAGCGACACTTGCAATCCATTTGTTGGACACTTGCACGGCTCGCGAGCCGTGCAAGTGTTGTTCGCGAACCGTGCAAGTGTCTTGGAAAGCCCTTGTCTGAGGGTGTGAAATACGGATAGAAGATTCGGCTTCCGCACCACGATTTACTCGGAAAGTATCTGCCTCGCCACCGCTTCGTCCTTGTGAAGCTGTGTCACGAGTTCGTCTATCGAGGCAAATTTCAGTTCCTCGCGGAGGCGGCGCACAAAGGAAAGACGGAGCGGATGGTTGTAAATATCGGCTTGAAAATCGAAGATGTAGACCTCGATACTGCGGTCGGGACCGTTGTCCAGCGTAGGGCGATAGCCTATGCTCAGCATACCGCCATACTGACAGCCGTCAACCGTCACCCGAACGGCATACACCCCGTCGGCAGGAACCAGCTTGTCAGCCTCGTCCACCCGGAGGTTGGCAGTAGGAAAACCCAGCGTATGCCCCACCCGATAGCCGCTTACCACTGTGCCCTGCAGGAAATAATCGTACCCCAAACCACGCGCTGCCTCTGACACGTCGCCAACGCTGAGCAGACGGCGGATGCAGGAAGAACTGACCTCGCCGCCATCTTCGCAGTAGTAGGCCGAAGCCGGAAGTACCTCCATGCCCAGTTCGGCACCGTAGCGCACATAGTCGTCGAAACCTTCGCTGCGGTTGTGCCCAAACCGATGATCGTAGCCTATCACCAAAGCCTGAATCTGATACCGTTTTTTCAATAGGGCCATGAAGTCGTGCGCCGAACAGCAGGCCAGTTCGGAAGTGAAATCGAGCATCAGGCAATAATCGACACCTGTAGCAGCCAGCAGTTCTTCCTTTTCGCGACAGGTAGTCAGCAGCTGCGGACAGTATTCGGGCTGCATCACCTTGCGCGGATGCACCGGAAACGTCACCACAGCCGACGCACAACGACGCTCGGCGGCCATAGCACGCACCTGTCCGATCAGGAACCGGTGTCCCCGATGCACCCCGTCGAAGAAGCCGATGGTAGCTACTTTCGGGCAATTATCTGAAAAGTGGTCTCCAATCTTCATGAGGTTTCGGAGTATAAGTAGACAGTCCCAGCGATGCAGCCGACTGGCAATTCTCTGCCGAGTCGTCGATAAACAGGGTTTCTCCGGCACGCATACCGGCATCGGCCAGCACACGGCGGAAAATCTCGGCATCGGGTTTTGCCAGACGCATTTCGTAGGACAGGTAGATGCGTTCGAAGTAATCGTCTACTCCGTAGTCCTTGTAGCGGAACGCGTTGGCGCACGACCACAGCCAGTGAATCTCGTTGGTGTTGCTCAGCAAGCATACCCGATAATGACGGCGCAGCTCCAGCAACATGTCGAGTTTATAAGAAGGAATGCTGACGAGGAAGCTGTTCCAGGCATCATCTATCTCGGCATCGGTCAGCGGGCGGCTAGACTTCGCACGGATTTCGTCGCGAAACGCAGCACTGCTGATCAGCCCTTTCTCGTACTGCTGAAAGAAGTCCTGCTGATAGTACAGGCCCAGCATCTCTTCGACCCGCTCCAGTCCCAACTGAGCGAAGCGTTCGACACAACGTCCGCGGTCAAGATCAATCAGCACACCACCGAAGTCGAAAATCAAGTTCTTTATTTCTTTCTGTATCATTGTTTTTTCTGCATTAAACGGCGAACCAGACGTACAATCTCGCCCACCCACAATACCAGCGATGACGAAGCAATGATTGCCAGCCATGTCATTCCGTCGAGCGGTTCGGTACGGAATACCGGCCCACCAAACTGTACAATCAGGAACTGTCCTACCAGAATGGCCAGTACGATGAACTCCATGCCGTAGGACTTGGAGATACCCTTAAAGGCCGAATCGGTTGTACCGAACACACGGGCGTTGAAGAGGTTCCAGAATTGGAGCATCACAAAGAAGGTGAAGAAGATGGTCAGTTCGCGCACCGTCATGCCCTGCCGTTCGAAATAGAGCAGCATACCCATCAGCAGGCAGGCAAAAGCCAGTCCCACACCGAAGATCATCCGCTGCATTCCCGGAGTGATGATAAAGTCGGTCGGCTTACGGGGTTTCTCCTTCATTACGCTTTCACTGGGCGGAATGGAAGCCAATGCCAAAGCGGCAAAGGTGTCCATGATGAGGTTCACCCACAACATCTGCGTCACGGTGAGCGGCAGGTCGGTACCCACCAGCGAACCCAGCAACACGATGAACAATGCAACGAAGTTGATGGTCAGCTGGAAGACAATGAAACGTTGTATATTTTTATAGAGCGAACGACCCCACATAACGGCAGTGCCGATACTGTTGAACGAATCGTCGAGCAAGGTGATATCGCTAGCTTCCTTGGCCACGGATGTACCCGTACCCATCGAAAGGCCTACCTGTGCATGGTTCAGGGCGGGAGCATCGTTCGTACCGTCGCCCGTCACAGCCACCACAGCCCCCTTTTGCTGAAGCAGTTGCACGAGGCGTTGCTTATCCGTAGGCCGTGCACGCGACATGATTTTCAGATCCATCACACGTTCCAGCGCTTCTTCGTCGGTCAGAGCGGCAAAGTCGGCTCCGGTGATGCGGTTGCGTTCGGTATCTTCCGGTTTCCAGAGTCCTATCTGACGGGCAATTTCGGTAGCGGTGCCCGGCGTGTCACCTGTTACAATCTTCACACCGATACCAGCAGACTGGCACTTCTGCACAGCGGCAGGTACATCGGGGCGGATGGGGTCGCTGATAGCTACCACACCCACGAAGGAAAGGTCGCCATCGGCAGCCAGCGTGGCGCAGTCGCGCGTATCGTCGTCGGCCACGATCTTATAGGCAAAGCCCAGCGTACGCATGGCCATATTCTGATAACCCAGCAGCTGAGCCTCGACTGTCGGTCGGTAAGCTGCAGCATCGGTACGTCCGCTGTCCAGCACTACGTCCTTGCACTTGCTTAAAACGATTTCGGGCGCACCTTTCACATACAGCACTTTCTTACCCAACAGAGGCGACTGCACCAGCGTAGCCATAAATTTACGTTCGGTCGAGAAAGTCAGCTGATCGACCACCTGAGCCGCTTCGCGCAACTGCAGATAGTCTTTTCCCTGCGCATTGAGCCAAAGCAACAAAGCCACTTCGGTAGGATTGCCCACCCCTTTTACCTTCTCGCCGGGTACGACTTCTTCCAGAAAGGCAGTTGAATTGGTACTGATGCCTTCCATCACCACACGGCTCAACTCGTCGTCGGCCAGGTCGCTGCGGTTGTTCAGTCCATAGAAGCTGGCTTCGTATACTTGCATCTGGTTCTGCGTCAGCGTACCGGTCTTGTCGGTACAGATAACGGTGATGGCACCCATCGTCTCGCAGGCATGCATCTTACGCACCAGATTGTTGGTAGAAAGCATACGCCGCATGTTCAGTGCCAGGCTCAGCGTGACACTCATCGGAAGACCTTCGGGCACAGCCACCACAATCAGCGTAACGGCCATCATGAAGTATTTCAGCGTGGCCTGCAGGGCGGGCAGCCAGTCGGCAAAGGTGTGGAACGAAGAGAAGTCGTAGAAGAGGATGACATCCTTCACAAAGAAGATGGCAAAAGCCAATCCGGCAGCCGTAAAACCGATCTTTCCGATCAGGTTGGCCAGCTTGGTGAGCTGTATATTAAGAGGTGTAGGTTCGGTGCTCTGTTCGGTGCTCTGACGGGCCACTTTACCGATCTCGGTTGCATCGCCTACTGCCTCGACACGCATCATGCCGTGGCCGTCGACCACCGTCGTACCTCGCAACACGCGGTTGGAAGCATACGTAGCTTCTTCATCGAAATCGGCTTCGACAGTTGTTTTCGAAACTACCGGCTCACCGGTCAGGTTGGATTCGTTGACCTGCAAGGAAACAGACTCCAGCAGTTCGCCGTCGGCAGGTATTTCTTCACCGGTTTCCAACAGTACGACATCGCCTACCACTACATCCTTGCGGGGTACTTCCTGCACGTGACCGTTACGTATCACCTTGACCAGCGTCTCTTCGTTGACGGCATTCAGCAGGTCGAACTTCTTGTTGGCATCGTATTCGAAGAAGAAACCGATACCAGTAGCCAGCAAGATAGCAGCTATGATACCAATGGTTTCGGCATACTCGTTCTCGACTATCGAAATGATCAGCGAGAACAAGGCAGCTACAAGTAGCACTTTTACGACAGGATCCTGAAATTTCTCCAAATAGAGTTTGAAAAGAGAAGGGCGTTTGGGAGGGGTCAGCAAATTCACCCCATGTTCGGCACGGCTTTTGCGTACCTCTTCATCAGTCAGCCCGATGTGATTGGTATTTTCTTTCATTGCGCTCATGCAGATTGTTCATGTTTTAAATTAACTGAGCACAAAAATACAACAATAATTCAGACTGTTAATGCTATTAAATCTTTTTTAGGAAAGAGATATGCAACTGTCAGTGAACAATCAGACAGTTTTCTGTGTTTATAAACTGAGATTAATAAATTAAATTATTTACCACTTAAAAACGAATAGAAATATGGATAAATACATCTGCACCGTATGCGAATACATTTATGACCCTGAACTGGGTGATCCGGAAAACGGCATTGCGCCCGGTACCGCATTCGAAGACCTCCCCGACGACTGGGTATGCCCGCTGTGTGGCGTCGGTAAAGAAGATTTTGAGGTAACTCACTAAACCAGATTGAAATAACCGCAAAAGTCAAGGAAGAAGGCTTCGTCGTTACGAAGCCTTCTTTTCTTTGATATCACAACTGGCCTCTACCACATTCACCACATAGTCGCCCAGCTTCTCGCATTCGGCTATGATATCCATGTAGTGTACACCCATCTGGTAGCTATACTCCTTGTTGTTGACATCTACTATATTCTGATTCTTCAACTGGTTGCGATAGTTGTTGATTTCGTTCTCCAGGTTGTATGACTGGTTCACGTCGCTGCTCTGGTGATCGGTATGCTCGATAATCACAATCATCCGCTCCAGAGCCTCGTTCGTCAGATTCATCATCGTGTGAATGTGTTCGTACTGGCTTTCGGTAAAGTCCTGATTCGACTGCCGCTTGCGGTTGATGGTACGAGCCAGATTGTAACAACTGTCGCCGATACTCTCGATCTCGGTCACCTCGCGCAACATGGCCCGTATCTGCAGCTTACTTTCCGAGCTCAACCGCCCCTCAGAAACCGAATTCAGATAGTTGGCGATTTCCAGCTCCATGCTGTCGCTGATGTTTTCGTATTTTTCAATCCGACTGAACAGTTTCATAAAGTCGTCATCCTTCTCGGTATGAAGCAAATCGCGCACCATGCCAAACATGCGGTGAGTACGCTCGGCAAACAGGTGTATCTCCTTGCTGGCCTGCAGGATGGAGAGTTCTGCCGTGGACAGCATACCGCCCGAAATGAAACGCAAGCGATATTCCTCGTCCTGCTCCTTTAAAGGAATGATGGCACATACCGTACGCTCGATGAACTTGACAAACCAAATCAGCACCAGCACATTACAGATGTTGAAAGCCGTATGGAATGCCGAAAGTTTGAACGAAACAGCTACCGCAGGACTGTTGGTACCCATCACATTGTCCACAAACCAGGATACGGCGTTGGTGAAAGGCACAAACAGACATAACACCCATATCACACCAAACACGTTGAACACCAAATGGGCCAATGCTGCCCTTCGTGCCTGCGTATTTCCCGTCAATGCCGCCAGATTGGCCGTTATCGTGGTTCCAATATTCTCGCCCAACACAAGAGCCGCACCCAACTCAAAGCTGATCCAGCCGTTGGCACACATAATCAGTGTAATGGCCATCGTTGCCGCCGATGCCTGCACAATCATGGTCAGAACAGTACCGATAAGCACAAACAACAGAATGGACACAAATCCCATATCCGTATAGTTCTGCACAAATGCCAACATCTGGGGATTATCTTTCAGGTCGGGAGCATTGCTCTGAAGATAGGAAAGTCCCATAAACAGGAACGAAAAGCCGAAAATAAACTCACCAACCGACTTTCGGGAACTTTTTTGGGAAAACAGTAGAGGAATACCAAAAGCTAACAAAGGAAGGGCAAACGCTGCTATATCCACCTTAAAGCCCAAGGCCGATATGATCCAGGCCGTGACCGTGGTACCGATATTGGCTCCCATAATGACGCCGATGGACTGCGACAAGGTCAACAAACCGGCATTAACAAAACTAACCACCATTACGGTTGTAGCAGAAGAAGACTGGATAAGTGCTGTGATCAGCATACCCGTAAGAACACCTGTCACTCGGTTTGTCGTCATGGCGGTCAGAATCTTACGCAACCTGTCGCCCGCAAACTTTTGAAGCCCCTCGCTCATGATTTTCATTCCATACAGGAATAAAGCCAATGAACCCAGCAGCTTTAAAAAATCATAAAAAGAATATTCCATCTATAATTAATTAAGAGGTTTCATTGCTTCATGCATTATTAAGTCCTATATTTAGCGTATATTTACCATTAAAAAGGACTTTATGAAACACATGTTACAAATATGTTGCAAAAATAATAATATTTATAAAGAATTTCCTATCGGGAGCTCACTTTTGGATATTTATTACGGATTTAATCTTAATTTTCCTTATCAGGTAGTTAGCGCAAAGGTAAATAACCGCTCTGAAGGACTGAACTTCAGGGTATACAACAATAAAGACGTAGAGTTCCTCGACATACGCGACCAATCGGGCATGCGCACGTATGTGCGTTCCTTATGCTTTATACTCTATAAAGCTGTCAGTGAACTGTTTCCTACCGGAAAACTGTATGTAGAGCATCCGGTATCCAAAGGTTACTTCTGCAACCTGCGCATCGGACGCCCCATCGAACTGGAAGACGTACAGGCTATAAAAAAACGAATGCAGGAAATCATAGCCGAAGACATTCCTTTCCATCGTACCGAATGCCATACCTCCGAAGCCGTCCGCGTATTTAGCGAACGGGGTATGGACGACAAAGTAAAGTTGCTGGAAACATCGGGCTCACTCTATACCTATTATTATACGTTGGGCGATACCGTAGATTATTACTACGGTAATCTGTTACCCAGCACAGGATTCATTAAGCTGTTCGACATCATCAAATATTATGATGGCCTGCTGTTGCGCATCCCCAACAAAGAAAATCCCAACACACTGGAAGACGTGGTGAAGCAGGAAAAGATGCTCGACGTATTCAAAGAACATCTCCGCTGGAACCACATCATGGGATTGAGTAACGTCGGCGACTTCAACCTGGCTTGTGAGAACGGACACGCTACCGACCTCATCAACGTAGCCGAAGCACTGCAAGAGAAAAAAATCGCCCAGATTGCCGACGATATCTATCATCGTGGCGAAAACGGAAACCGGGTAAAACTTGTATTGATTTCCGGACCGTCCTCCTCCGGTAAGACGACTTTCAGCAAAAGGCTCTCCGTACAGCTGATGACCAACGGATTGCGTCCCTATCCCATATCGTTGGATAATTATTTTGTAGACCGCGAAGATACACCACGCGACGCAAACGGCAATTACGATTATGAATCACTCTACGCACTCGACCTCAAGCTTTTCAACGAGCAGTTGCAGGCCTTACTGAGAGGAGAAGAAGTGGAACTTCCGCGCTTCAACTTCACATTAGGGAAAAAGGAATTCAAAGGTGACAAGCTACGCATTGACGAGCACACCATCCTGATTCTGGAAGGCATTCATGCTCTGAATCCGGAACTGACACCACAAATTCCGACCGAAAGCAAATACAAGATTTATGTCTCGGCGCTGACCACCATTTCACTGGACGACCACAACTGGATTCCGACAACCGACAACCGTTTGCTGCGCCGCATCATCCGCGACTTCAACTACAGAGGCTATTCGGCACAGGAGACCATCTCACGCTGGCCGAGCGTACGCGCCGGTGAGGACAAATGGATTTTCCCTTATCAGGAAAATGCTGACGTCATGTTCAATTCGGCCCTGCTGTTCGAGTTTGCCGTGCTTCGTTCACATGCCGAACCGATACTGAACAGCGTACCACGCAACTGTCCGGAATATGCCGAAGCATACCGCCTGCTGAAGTTCATCAAATACTTCATACCCGTACAGGACAAGGAAATTCCACCTACTTCCCTGTTGCGTGAATTCCTGGGAGGAAGCAGCTTTAAGTACTGACACTGCAAAGCAAATACAATCGGAAAAAGGACTCAAAAACATTATAACACAATGAAAAAACAGATAGTAGCAGCCTGCCTGCTCATGATGCAGACAGCAAGTTGGGGCAAAGTCGTACTGCCCGAAATACTGAGCGACAACATGGTACTGCAACAGCAAACCGAAGTTAAGTTGTGGGGAAAGGCAAAAACCAATGCACAAGTAAGCATCCGCCCCTCGTGGGACAACCGCACTTACACGGCTACGTCCGATAAAGACGGAAAATGGATTGCCAAAGTACAGACGCCCCAAGCAAGTTACAATACTTACAGCATTACATTCTCGGACGGCGAAACAACGCAACTCAACAACATCCTGATAGGTGAGGTGTGGTTCTGCTCAGGGCAATCGAATATGGAAATGCCTCTGGCCGGATTCTGGAATTGTCCGATAGCAGGTGCCAACGAGACTATTGCCACCTCTGCCCAGTGGAAAGGCATACGGGTAGCTACCATCGAAAAGAACGGTCAGGTTCAACCTGTGGACAACTGCAAAGGAAGCTGGAAAGTCAGCTGTCCGGAAAATGCTCCGGCATTCAGTGCCACCGGCTTCCACTTTGCCATGATGATGAATCAGGTTCTCGATATTCCCATCGGTATCATAAACAGCAGCTGGGGAGGTTCTACTGTCGAAGGATGGCTTCCGCGCGACATCGTAACACAATATCCGGATATCAATCTGGAACGTGACATCCGCAAGGAAGAAGGACATGACTGGTGGCACTACATGAGCCCGACACTGATGTACAACGGCATGATCAAGCCCTTGCAAAACTATACCATCAAAGGATTTCTGTGGTATCAGGGTGAATCGAACGTAGGTAAGCACAAGACATACGCCGAGCGCCTGAAAACGATGGTCGAACTCTGGCGAAAAGAATGGGGACTGGGAGAACTGCCATTCTACTTTGTAGAGATAGCCCCATACGGTTCCAGCGAAAACTACTATAGCGCATTGCTACGTGAAGCACAGTTCAACGCCCAAAAGATAATACCCAACAGCGGAATGATCTCGACCAACGACCTTGTAGAGAACTACGAACAATACAACATTCATCCGAAAGACAAAAGCAATGTCGGGAAACGGCTTGCTTACATGGCACTGAGCAAAACCTATCAGATAAAGGGAATTGAGGCTGTAGGCCCTGTGTACAAATCAATGGAGATAAAAGACGGAGCAGCCCTGCTTTCGTTCGACAATGCCGGCGGAGGCTTCAACCGTATGACCGACATACAAGGATTTGAGATAGCCGGCGAAGACAAAGTTTTCTATCCGGCAAAAGCAGAACTCAACGGAGGACAAATCAAAGTCAGCTCCGACAAAGTGCCTACCCCTGCCGCTGTACGCTACGGCTTCCGTGACTTCAAACCGGGTAACGTTGCCAACATTCGGGAACTCCCGCTTTATCCGTTCAAGACAGACAACTGGGAATAACCGTCGATACAGCAAGACATACAAGCCATACATAATACAAAATACAACTTGTTTCTCAAAAAACTAAAATTATCATAATGAAAAGAACAGTAATCATGCTCCTCCTGACAGCCTGGTGCTTCTTGGGAGGGGCATACGCTCAAAACAACGCCGACGACCTGCTAAAACAGGCGCAACAGAATCTGGCACAGAAGGAATACATCAAGTCGCGTTATCTTTTCCTGCAAGCCTACAATGCCTATGCTTCACAGGGAGCATACAGTAAAGTTGTGGAATGTGGAGTCAAAGTCAGCTCACTTTATCATCAGGAAAACTATTATAAAGAAGCTTTCGACATGCTGAGAAATACCGAAGCTGTGGTTTACACCGGAGAACAGAAAGAGAAAAAAGCATTCCCCGAACTTCGTTTTCCCATTATCAAGGAAAGATTGCAGATGTACATCAAACTGAAGAACCCTTCACGGGCCAAAGAACAGCTTGACCGGCTGGAAGAGACAGCCAAAGCAGCCCGGAATGATTCACTCAGCAACGATTTGCTATATACACAGGCTACCTATTATTACACTTTCGGCATGAATGCCCAAGGCGATGAAGCCATCAGCCGGCTGATAGGAAAATACAAAGCCCAAAAGAATTATACCAAAGTAAACGACTGCTACAAGACCCTGATCGACATTGCCCGCAAGGCCAACAACTCGGCACTGGTGGCACGCACATACGACCAATACATCGTATGGAACGACTCTGTAAAAGCCTTGAACGCTCAAGACGAACTGAACGCCCTGAAACGCAAATACGATGAAAGCCTGAACACCATTCAGGAAAAAGATGACTCGTTAAGTGCCAAACAGTATATTATCATCGGACTATGCGTATTGGCTGCGATACTGGCAGCAGTGTTGGTATTCGGAGCAATCGTCCTGTTGCGCTTCATCATGCTGACGCGTAAGCAGAAGAAAGCCATCAGCATTGCCAACGAGCACAATGAGCTGAAAACAAAGTTCATACAAAACATTTCTGCCCAAATGGAGCCGACATTGGATACATTGGATGCCAAACTGCCCGGAGTGAAAGCACTGCATGCATTCAACGCCCACATACAGGAACTGTCGGAACTGGAAAACAGCCTGGACGAACCTTACGAGATGGAGGAAAAGAACATATCAACCTTCTGTGAAAGCGTAATGGAGAAGATCAAAGATAAAACAAAATCCGATGTAACCCTGGCTGTCAACGCTCCCAAGCTGACCGTAAAAATCAATCCGGAACAGTTGGAGCATATCCTGCTACATCTGCTACAGAACGCTGCCGAATACACGCCGGCCGGCGGTAAAATATGGCTGGATTTCAAAAAACGTGGCGCACACACTCACCAGTTTATCGTAAGCGATACGGGATGTGGCATTGCCGAAGAAAAACGGGCTAATATCTTCAAACCGTTTGCCGAGGTAAAAGACTTGACTAAAGGCGACGGACTGGGATTGCCCATCTGTGCACTGATAGCAACCCGAATGAACGGTTCGCTGACACTGGACGAAAGTTATACAAAGGGGGCACGATTCATTTTGGAACTACATGCCTGACAAACTGAAAAAACGACTGCGGGTAACAGAAGACGATACGGCTTATGCCATTCAGCCTCTTGTTACCCGCAGTTCTTTTTTTAATAACCCTTGATTAACGTCGTAATCAGCGCAATGCTTCTACTTCATCAGGAGTCAACGGAATCTTCTTACCCAAACGGCGTGCACCCGTCTCGGTAATAAGGTAATCTTCTTCGTTGCGGATACCTCCGAAATGACGGTATTCCTCTACCTTATCGTAATTAATGAAATCGGCAAACTTCTTCTCTGCTTTCCACAGGTCTATCAGTTCGGGAATGAAATAAATGCCCGGCTCTACCGTATGTACGAAGCCCGGTTCCAACGGAATGGCCAAGCGCTGGCTCTTACGGCCAAACTGGGTACTCTTGGGCTGTCCGTTATAGCCTACCCACTGTTCTCCAAGGTTTTCCATATCATGTACATCAAGGCCCATCATGTGTCCCAGTCCGTGAGGATAGAACAAAGCATGTGCTCCCTCGCGTACGGCATCTTCGGCATTGCCTTTCATCAGTCCCAGGTCTTTCAGACCCTCGACCATAACACGGGCAGAAAGGTCGTACACTTCCATATAAGGGATGCCCGGACGAAGTGCCTTAACCGACTCCAGATGCATGGCATTCTGTATTTCGTAAACAGCACGTTGGCGCGGTGTGAAGGTCTTGTCGGCAGGAATGGTAGACGACATATCACCGCAATAGCCTGAAGGAAGTTCAGCACCGGCATCAATCAGGAACAAGTCTCCTGGTTTTACCTTATTGCCATAGTAATGGTTGTGCAGGGTCTGTCCGTTGATGGTAGCAATGGTAGCAAACGAAAGGTCGCAATTGTTGCGCTGGGCTACGTGATTCATTTCAGCTACTACCTCGTATTCGTACATGTCCGGACGAAGCACCTTCATGGCCGTAATATGCATATCGGCTGTCACGTTGCAGGCTTTTTCTATTTCGGCAATTTCTTCAGCCGACTTATAATTACGCTGTGACACTACGGCCCGGATAAAAGGAACGGACCCTTCCTGACAGGCAGGTGCTATTCCAAGCCAGTCCATCAGTTTCAGCTTATGCTCGGCACGGTAAGGCGGCAGATAATGGACCGTACGCCCCTGCGCTACGGCCTTCTGCAAATAACCGGCTATCTCGGCATACGGACGGGTTTCGGTAATTCCAACTGCTGCAGCTTTCTCGTGCAGTGTCGGTTGTGTGCCCATCCAGACAATGTGGTCAATGGTCAGTTCGTCTCCAAATATAATTTCCTTGTCTTCATCTACATCGATAATGGCAGAAAGACCTGCAAACGACAAGCCAAAGTAATAGAGAAAGGTGGAATCCTGACGGTAACGGAAAGTATTGTCCTCGTAATTCAGGCCTTGCTCGTCGTTACCCAAAAACAATAACACCCCCGAACCCATATTTTTTTTCAGCTGGGCTCTGCGCTGTACATAAGTTTCTTTAGCAAACATGGTGTTTCTATTTTTTATAAGTTGATTTGCAACAAAGATACACAAACTCGCCCGATTTCGGATGGATTTAGGAAGAATAATGTAAACTATTGGGCTTTCAGGGAGATACGCAGCATTATTCCGCATTTGTAAATGTGTGCTTTGAAGCCGTTTTTTGAATAGTTAAGCGAAAAAATTGCTACCTATCCGTTGCCCATTCCAGTTGTATGGAGTTGTTTGAAAATCCTTTCTGCTCCGACCGTAAAGAACGCAGTTTCATCATTTTGGCTTAGCGAAGGTACTTATTTTTTTTGAGATATGAAAAATATAGGTTCCGGAAGTCAATGGTGATAGCTTTGTCGATGTCTGACGATATTTTACATGCCGATGATTAACTCTGTCTCTGTTAATTTTGCAAACAATGGAACAGATTATGAATCAGACAGATGTAAAGGTTTCGTTCTACCTTAAAAAGAGCGAGGCGGATGCCAGGGGAAACTGTCCCGTGATGGCACGGCTTATTGTCGGCAAGCACTCTGAAACAGCATTCAGTGTCAAGTTTCGTGTGCCACAGTCATTGTGGTCATCCGGACGGGCGTGTGGAAAAAGTGTTGCGGCAAGAGACATAAACAACAGACTGGATGAAATACGTGCTGCCGCGCTCGGCATCTATGCGGAACAATCTGCAATCCGTGAGGATGTAACAGCAGAGGATGTAAAGCATCAACTTTTGGGTATGGCTTCGGAACAGGAAACCCTATTAAGCTATTTCAGACTTTTCATTAGAAATTTCGAGAAACGCGTTGGGATCAATCGTACGGAAAAGACATTGAGGGCTTACCGCAATTCCTACAATCATCTGGTACGTTTTTTACAGATGCAATATAAGCTGTCAGATATCCCTTTTGCCGCATTGGACCGTTCCTTCATTGAAAAATATGACTTGTATCTACGTACGGAATGTTGTCTGGCTTCAGGCACAATAGTCAATCTTACCGTCCAACTGAAAACAATTGTCGGAGAAGCTATTGCTGACGGTATAATAACAGTATTCCCGTTTGTCGGATATGAACCGGTACATCCGAAACCGGAACAGAAATATCTCACCTCCGAAGAATTGAATAGGATTATGACAACACCTCTCCATGATCAGATTCTTTATCATGTGAGAGATATGTTCCTGTTTTCCTGTTATACGGGTATTCCCTATAGCGACATGTGTCTGCTGACAAATGAAAACCTTTCTCTCGCGGAAGATGGTACCTGGTGGATCAGGAGTTCTCGCAAGAAAACCGGTGTAGATTTTGAAATACCGCTTATGGAACTGCCGTTCCATATTATTGAAAAATACCGCGATATGGCTCCTGAAGGAAAGCTTCTCCCCATGTATTCCAACAGTTCATTGAATCGTTATCTGAAACGCATCGCCGAAATTTGCGGTATAGGACGTAAGCTGGTCTTCCATGTAGCCCGTCATACCTATGCGACAGAAATTACACTTTCCCATGGCGTACCGCTTGAAACGGTCAGCAAGATGTTGGGGCACAGTCGTATTGAGACCACACAGCATTACGCAAAGGTGACAGACAATAAGATAGATACAGATACGAAAGCATTGGATAAAATAATTGTTGAGCGGTTTTCTGTAGTTATTTGATAATGGCAAAAAATAGGATTATGAAAAGAAATACTGACAATATGGAAATCAAACGTCGCAGTACATTCCTTACTTGCACGTTCAGGATACCTGTAAGCAGGTCAGTGTGGCTGCCTGCTGTTCTTGTTGCTGTTGTCTGCATAACTGTATTGTTTTAGAGATTGTCAATTTCGGGTTTGATACGGTAACAGTAGGTGATGTGGCTGTCCATGTCCTTGACCAGCTTGACCTGTTCGGGATGGAAGTTGAGACGCCGTTCCATGGCCGGGGCATCTATCTTGTCCCATTCGTGCTGCGGCAGGAACCGGTTTTCATGTCGGAAACACCAGAGTACGATCTGGTTTTCCCAGTTGCCCTTGAACACAGTCCCTTCATAGTCCTTCAGGAACTGCCGGAAGTTCTCTTCGGTCCTGAAAGCTATGTCGTAGCCCTGGTACAGGTTGCGTGCGTCCGGACCCGTGTCCTTGGTCAAATAATATTGTCTCCATGTTTCCGTGGTGAAATCACCGTAGAGCGGATCAGGTTCGGAATAGGACCATAACGGTACTTTTGCCGTGAATGTGACGGCACCGTTGGCACACGCTCCGCAGTTTCCCCAGTCCTTGAATGCACCTTCCGTCCATCTGACGAATTTCAATTGCTTGGGGTCAATATGGTGGAAGGCCCCTCCGCTGACGCTCAGCCGGATATTGGCGTCCTGCTCCCATACAAAGGGAATATAAGGTTCTTCACAGATGGAAATCCGACCGCTCTCTTCATCATTGTTTTCAATAAGGGCATTGCCGTAATATTTCCCGTATCTGTCCACATAGATGAGTCTGTCACCTATCTGTGGAGTCTTTTCCGAGCGTGTCCTTTCTATCAGTTCCACATAGCCGTTGGCCATATCCACGTCCTGCTGTGTCAACCAGTGTTCATGATCGTACAGAATGTTCAGTGGTTTGAGTGTTTCCACCGTGTACTTGTTCTTTGTTGCCTGTAACATAACATTTGATTTTTTGTTAGTCCGGCTTCTGGGGCCGGAGTTCCCATAACTACAGGCCTAAAAAGGTCGTGTTCCGTACATGCATGGCTTCGGGAAAAAATACCGCAAGCCCTCTGGGGCGAGGATGATTTTTTCCACGAACCCGAAGGGCTTGGCCTTGCTTGTACGGGAAGAACACGAATTACCTTTGCCTGTGGTTATGGGGACTCGGCTACGGTATGCTCGTTTTTCCCGATATGTTTTTGTTTCTAGATATTATATGTTTAAGATTGCCTGTAAGCCTTAGGAGTCATACCCATGTGATGCTTAAAGTATTTTGAAAAGAACGAATGATTAGGAAAATTCAGCTCATTGGATATTTCTTGGATTGTCTTATTGGTTGACCGTAACAAAATCTTAGCTTCCAGAATGGTATATCTGTCTATCCAGTCATGAGCTGTCAGTCCGCTTGTCTTTTTTATAATGTCTGACATATATTTTGTTGAAATAAACAGTTTTTCTGCATAGAAATCCAGTGTTCTGTTTTCCTTGTAGTGTTTTATTATCAGCTGAATAAATTTACTCAGCAATTCTTCTTTTCTCTCCTTTTTTTCCCGTTTATCAGAGTTAATCAATAAGCCGGAGATATAATAAATCAGAGCCTGCAGTATCGAGCTTATCATTTTATCTCTATATACTGACTGGTCTTTAAGTCTTTGGATAAAGAAATCATAAAACTGCTGTATATTGAAACATTGATTTGCTGTCAATTCAATTTTAGGGTATTTTTGGATATAAAGAAAAATCGGAAGTATTTCTCCTATTTTCGGAAAAGCTTCTTCAATAAAACGCTGTGAAACAATAAAGAAAATTCCCCTGATATCAGACGAAACATCCTTGTGTTCTATTATATCTTTAGGAAGTGTTATTACCATATCTCCCGGCTGTACGTCGTACCTTATCATGTTGATATCAGTAGTTATATGTCCGTTAAGACACAAACTTATTGTAAATGCACCAAGTCTGATGGGTGAATCGTTGGGAATCTTGAATTTAGAGAGATCATCCAGTACAATAAAATCGTTATCTACATAATCTATATCGCATATAAGATTCTTTGCTATTCTTATATCCAGGTTCTTGAATTGATTCATATTTTTTTATTACAAATATAATTGTATCCATATTTCCATCAAAGAATTTCTTACTAATAGAACATTTTTGATGGTGAAATGAATATAATATTCCCTTATCCAGTAACTACTGTTCTAAACCACATAGTAAAAAAAGGGTTTTAGAACATTCCGCATGTGTAAATGGAAACGCGTTTCTCATTGGGTTTGATGAAATTTGCAAAAACTAAAGTTTAAGACAATGAAAAGATTATTTATGTATTTGAGTGTGGGAATTATTATTCTTGCATCAGCCTCCTGTAAAACAGATTCAGGAAGAAAAGAATATTCTTCTGTACTGGTTAAAACATTAACAGTAGGAAATAGAGACAGTGTTGAGTATGTCAAATACCCTGGAGTTATAAATTCGGAGAAAGAAGTGACCATAGCTTTTAAGGTCAATGGCCAGATTGCATTCTTACCAGAAAATGAAGGAATGAGTTTCCGTAAAGGCAGTATTATAGCAACATTGGACAAGCATGATTTTGAAGTCCAGTATAATGCTGCAAAAGCTGTATTCAAACAATCGGAAAAAGAGACGAAACGCATACAAGCCTTGTTTGAAAATAACACAGTCTCTCCAAACGATTATGAGAAAGTCATTGCTGCAAACAAAGTGGCAGAGGCCAAGTTCAATGCTGCTGAAGATGCTTTGAGATACACGGAAATAAAAGCTCCATTTGACTGTTTCATATCAGATATTTTCAAAAACAGCGGAGAGATTGTTTCTGCCGGAATGCCCGTTTTGCTCCTGAAACAGGAAGGTGGGTACAAGGCGGACATAAGTATGGCATTAAAAGATTATAGCAGATTGAAAAATCTTATATATGCAGAACTTGTGTGCGGTAATCTATCTACCGCAATAACATTAAAAGCCCAAAACCGCAATGCATCAAACGGACAACTATACAATGTTTCCTTTGACATACCAGCAGAATTTACCAAAGTCCTGTCAGTCGGTATGAATGTAGATATAAGATTAGCATATTCAAGCACAACCCCATCATTATCATTGCCTGCATCGGCTTTATTTCAGGATAAAGGAAACACATGTGTATGGAAAATCAATAATGGGAAGGCTGCTTGTACACCCGTTAAATTAGTACGGATAGAAAGAGAAACGGCATTTGTAAGAGGGTTGGAACCTCATGACAGAATAGCCATAACCGGAATCAATAGTTTGTCTGAAGGGCAGACCGTGGAAGAAATGAAAGAAGTGTCATCAACCAATATAGGAGGAATGTTATGAAAAGTATGGCGGAATATGCTTTGGAAAACAAGGCCCTGATCAAGCTGTTTATAGCTTTCCTCGTTATCGGCGGTCTATGGTCTTTCTATTCCATGAGCAAAATGGAAGATCCGGAAATAACGGTCAAACAGGCTTTGGTCATGACTGTGTATCCTGGTGCAACTGCGCATCAGGTTGAACTGGAAGTGTCTGACAAGCTTGAAAAGGCAATACGTCAGATGGGAGATATAGACTATATTGAATCAAAATCACTGAACGACCTGTCTCTTATAAAGGTAGTTCTGAAAACAACTGTACCCAATGGCGAATTGGAACAAAAATGGGATATATTGAGAAAAAAGATTGTCGATGTTCATACCCAATTGCCTACCGGTGCCTCAGTACCAATGGTACTTGATGACTTCAGTGCTGTCTATGGAATGTTCTATACGTTAACGGCTGATGGTTTTTCAGACAGTGATATGATACGATACACAAATTTCATACAGCGTGAACTTATCAACATAGAAGGTATAAGAAATGTCCAGATATATGGAACTGCAACACCTTGTATAAATGTCAATATAGACAGTAAAGAAATGGCCCGTCTGGGAATTTCTCCAATTGAAATACTGATGACACTGCAAGATCAGAACAGGACAGTATATAGTGGCTTCTTTAATAGTGGCGATGAGCGTATGAAGGTTATGGTACCCGGAAACTTTCGAGATCTGGAAGATATTAGAAATCTGGTTCTGAAAGGTCATGACGGTAATACGTTCACTCTTGGAAATATAGCTGATATCGAGGAGGACTATGAGAAACCGCAGCGTAACAAAATGAAATATGACGGTAAAAGGGCTTATGGTATTGCAATAGCCATGGAATCAGGCTATGATATTCTAAAAATCGGAAATACTGTAACCGAAAAGATTGAAGAGCTGGAAAACGGACTTCCGTCAGGGTTCAAGTTCAACAAGGTTTTTTACCAGCCTGAGCGTGTAAGTGATGCCATTGATACATTTATTGTAAATCTTATAGAATCAGTACTTATCGTTATAGTTATTCTTATGCTTACCATGGGATTCAGAAGTGGTGTCATCATAGGAACAGGACTGGTAATTACAGTTTTGGGATCTTTTGTAGTCCTATATTTCTTTGATGGAACTCTTCAGAGAGTGTCTTTAGGGGCATTTATAGTTGCCATGGGTATGCTTGTGGATAACGCAATAGTGGTTGTGGATGGTATTTTGGTTGACAGTGCGCGTGGTATGAAAAAGCCTCAGTCACTTGTTCACACGGCTAATATCACGGCACGTCCGCTTTTGGGAGCTACCCTTATTGCTGTCATAGCTTTTATGCCGGTTTCGCTGTCCCCGGATATGGCCGGAGAATATGCCCGCGACTTATTTATCGTATTGGCCGTATCTCTGCTTCTCAGCTGGATTCTGGCACTGGTACATGTCCCGATTCATTCAGAACATTATTTGAAGATTAAGACGGCAGATGACAATACAAATATTTTCAATACACCATTATACAGAAAATTTCGCGGTATGCTTACTTTCCTGCTGCATCATAAAGCCGGGACTATTATCGGAATTGTACTGCTGTTAATTGTCAGTGTTTGCTGTTTCAGTTTTTTACCACAGACATTTTTCCCGGATCTGACATACAACCAGATTTATATGGAATATAAGATGCCGGAGGGAACACGTATCGAGAAGGTTGAAAAAGATCTGGAAGAAATAGAGAGGTATCTCAAGACAAATCCGGCCATAACGCACGTAACCACATCTCTCGGAGGCACGCCGGCGAGATACAACCTTGTACGTTCAGTAGCTGATCCAAGTCTTCGATACGGAGAATTGATTATCGATTTCAAAAGCCATAAGGACATAGACAACTGTATGCAGGATTTACAGGAATATATGAATCGTCATTATCCTGATGCCTTTATCCGGCTAAAGAAATATAACACTATGTATATGGAATTTCCTATAGAAATTCTGGTCTCCGGCCCAGATCCGGGAGTTCTGAAGGAATTGAGAAACAAAATTCAGGATATTATGCGGGAGGAACCTTCTGCAATGCTTATTACAGATAATTGGGATGATCCAGTCATCAACATGGACATTAACTTCAACCAGCATAATGCCCGAAGAGCAGGACTTGGAAAAACAGATATTGGATTGTCATTGCTCTCAGTAACAGAGGGTATTCCTGTAGGTTCTTTATATGATGGCAGTATATTAAAAAATATTTACCTGAAGAACATAGGATATAACAGTCTCGAAGATGTTACTGTCAATTCTATGCTGCCTAATATTACTGCTGTGACAGAAGAGGAAAGTATCCAGCGAATGCTTATGAACCCTGAACGGAAACAGTTGTTGATAGACAGGTTGACATCCGGAAGGCCTGTTAAAGAAATATCGGACAGTATCAGCTTTGAATGGAAAGATCCAGTCGCCTACCGTTATAACGGACAGCGTGCTGTCATAGTCCAGTGTAATAATGCCTACGGATTTACCGCTGAAGATACACGCCTTGCTCTTGAAAAGAAAATTAATGAACGAATTGACTTCCCTGACGGCTATTCCATGAAATGGCTGGGTGAGTATAAGGCAAGTACAGATTCTAACAAGTATCTTTTCAGAAGTCTGCCCATAGCGGTCATATTCATGTTTGCGGTTTTGGTATTTCTATTCAGGGATTTCAAGAAACCGTTAATTATTTTTCTGTGTCTTCCGCTTGCATACATAGGTATTGTAATGGGCATTTTCGTCAGTGGAAAGCCTTTCAGTTTTGTTGCTGTTGTAGGGGCTTTGGGATTGATAGGTATGATGATAAAAAATGGAGTTGTACTTATAGATGAGATAACTGCTCAGATCAAGACTGGCGTTGAGCCTGTTGAAGCCCTGTTGTCAGCTTCTTCATCCAGATTAAGACCGGTAATGATGGCTTCAGGAACTACTATCCTTGGTATGATACCTCTGATTTCAGATGCTATGTTTGGTCCTATGGCTGTAGCCATTATGGGAGGCCTTCTTGTTGGTACAATCATTACATTAATGATTATTCCTGTATTCTATGCTTTATTCTTCAATATTAAATGTGATTAAAATGAAAAGACTTTTATCAGGCATATTTATAATCCTGCTATCATCGTTCAGTTATGCTCAAAGAGTATTCACTCTTGATGACTGTTGCAGGATTGCGGTAGAGAACAATAAAAAGATGAAACTGTCAGATTTTTCGATAAAGCAGGCAGAACTTCAAGAAAAGAATGTGGTAGCAGGTTTTCTTCCGAAACTGTCCGCATCGGGAGGCTATCTTTATGCCAATAAGGATTTTTCGATGGAACTTGCCCCTTCTTTATCTGCGGCCCTTGATATAAGCAATACTTATTTTGCAGGTGTACAGCTTGAACAGCCAGTTTATATGGGTGGCAAAATTATTGCGGCAAGGAATATGTCGGAAATTGGCACAAATATGGCTGTACTGAACCGGAAAAAGAACGATTCCGAAATCCGTATAGAAACGGAAGAAGCCTACTGGAATGTAATTAAGGCCAAGGAACTATATGAGGTTTCAATCAAATACAAGAACCTTGTGGAAGAGCTCTTTAATAATATTGAAAAGATGAATAAAACTGGTATGTCACCCAGAAATGAACTGCTAAAAGTACAGGTGAAACTGAACGAAGCCAATCTTTCCATGAAAAGAAGCGAAAATGCAATCAGACTGTCGAAAATGGCTTTATGTCATATAATGGGAATTCCTCTGACTGATGATATTGAAATCTCCGGAACTATAGAGTTTGAACCGGCAGTATTCCGAAATGATGAATTCATAATAGAAAACCGTTCTGAATATAAGTTGTTGTCTGAAAATATCAATCTGAAGAGAGAGCAGATAAAGTCTGTAAGAAGTGATTATTTGCCAAGAATAGGACTTGTAGCCGGATATAATTATATAGATGGAGTTAGAATGAACGGACATAAGTTTCTGAAAGATGACATATTTTCTGTAATGTTGGCTGTAAAGATTCCTCTTTTCCATTGGGGAGAAGGACACAGAAAAATAAAATCTGCAAAAATTGAATTGCAGAAAGCAGAGGTCATGCGGGATGAAATGATTGAAAAGATGCAATTGGAAGTTACAAGAAACTATAATATTCTGAATGAAGCTGAACTGGAGGTTGAACTTACTGAAAATGCTTTCAGTTATGCAGAGGAGAATTTGCAGGAAAGCAGCAAAAGCTTTGAAACAGGTATGGAAACATTGGCTAATTTTCTGGAAGCACAAGCCAGTTGGCAGAAAGCATATTTTGAGGTTATATCTGCAAAAATCAATTACCATATTGCAAAATCTAAATACTTAAATTCTATTGGTGGCTTATGAAATCAGATTCAATTGAAACAATAACTGCTGAAATAAAAAGGCTTTTATATAAAGAAAACCGGATAAGTATTAATGATATAATGAAAACAATTCATTATCCGCATGAAATGGTACTTATCGCAATAGGTTATCTTTTGCGTGAGGACAGTATATACTTTAATGAGCAGTATATGATCATTGAGTATAAAACATTTTATTTTTAATAGCGTCTATTCTTATAATACTTCGTTAAGTTCATAGTTAATCCGTTGAAAATAAACAAGTTAGTTAACA
>ENA-ORSS01000632-ORSS01000632.1-human-gut-metagenome-genome-assembly--contig:-NODE-632-length-41600-cov-4.505452_pt1 | contig 41600 bp, 25 predicted proteins | sample MGYA00241899_ERZ509162 | MGnify/ENA primary metagenome ERZ509162 (study PRJEB26280, sample SAMEA2338641) | human gut metagenome | biome: human gut; feature: human-associated habitat; material: faeces... | reverse complement strand
AAAGCCCCCTCCCTCGCATATCTCATTTAGTGCATAACGCGTTTTCCAGACAGGCGCGCCATAGGGCGATGTGCTCGGTTTCCCATAGCTCGGCGTCGGCTAGCGCACGCTGCATGTTGAATAGTTCGGCAAAATTGCGGCTTTCGCGGGCGGCTGCAAGCGCCTCGGCGGTGACGCGCCCCGCACTCGCGGCAACCTGCTCCAGGTAGGTCAGACAGCTCCGCAGCAGCGTGTGCGCATCCTGATCCCATTCGCGGGTCAATAGCTGATCTAAACGAGCCAGCTTGCCGGGCATTTCCTCCGCGGGAGTCCCGGCGTAATATTGCCGGAAAAGCCAGAGCCATGTCTCAGCCATCAGCCCCCATTCTTCGTGATACTCGCCGCCGGTGAATACCACACCGCCCTTTTCCATGCCGAATTCCTCGCTTGCGTGCAGGGCAAAAAAGGGCATTCGATTACCCCGCCGATGGAGGTTCAGCCAATCCTCGCTCTGAAAGGCGTCCCAACTGGAATAGGCAAAGGAGGCCGTCCAGAGCCCGCAGTCATGCTTGCGCACCTCCATGCGGCAGGTGTGCGGGATCAGCGTGCCGAAGGGACTGGGGGCGATCATGCCCGGCAGAAAACCGCAGTCGTCCCCCTCCTCCCAATGCGAACGTTTTGTGACGGTTTGCAGCAGCTCCTCCAGCGTGGAGCGGTTCGCGTCGCCCGCCTCGCTCCTGGAAAGGCGCATGCCGTTGGCGTCGTAGGTGAACTGCTGGGTATAGCCGTCATAGCCGGTGTAGCTGGTGAGCTGGTCAAGGGCATTGTAGGCGTAGGTGTCCGTCAGCTTGCCGTAGGTCTGGCTGGACAGCACCTTCTGCACCATGGAGCCGTTCTTATCGTAGGAATAGGTGATCTTGTCCTTCCCGTTGGCCATGGCGGTGAGTTGGTTGCCCTTGTTGTAGCTCATCTTGAGTGTGACAGCCTGTGCTTCCTCGCTCTCGCTATGCAGGGGCGTAATGACCTTCTCAGTCATGTTCCCGGCCTTGTCATAGGCATACTGCTCGCCATAGCCCGTGGATTGCAGGAAGCTGGTAAGCTGGCCCAGCGCGTCATAGGCATAGGAGCTCTCGGTAGTCTGGCCGTTTTCAGTGCGCACCTCACCCGTGATGTAGCCGTTCTTGTTGTAGCTGTAGCTGAAGGCGATGTCGCTTGCGCCGCTGGATGCCTGGGTGAGCAGATTGCCAACGCTGTCATAGCTGTATGCCGTTGTCAAGGTGCTGGATTTGGGCACTTGGTACGGATACTATGAGTCTCGTTTTTCAAATCTTAGTAGCCCAAAACTTTTAAGAAGAGATGTGGCTCTATTTGCAACTCAGCCACGCACTTATCAAGGTAGATGCAATGTATCACATTGGATTTGATTTCAACTCTTTCAATATGCGATGAGAATGTGGTAATGTTTTGTCCTGGGTATGAAATTGTAAGTTCAATTTTTTCTCCATAGATATCCAAGTAAGTTGTCAAAGAGAGACCGTTAGAATATTCTCTTTTGAAAATCATTTCTCCGCTTTGGTCATTACCAATATAAATTGGAAGATCTTGAAAAGCATCAATAAAATCAGATTCTTGAAAGTTTTTAATCATGTGCTCACCTTCTATTTAGGATTACAGTAATAACATCACCATTACTATTCACAACCACCCTAATATCAGATGTATCATAGACAAAGGTATTAGAAGTGTTACCTGGAGACTGGTTACCGTTCTTATCGTAGGTGTAGCTGGTTACCTGGCGAAGGACGTCCGTCACCTTGGCGATGTTGTCCAGCGCGTCGTAGGTATAGGTGGTCTTACCGTCCAGCTCATCCACCACGGCGATGAGGCGGTTGACATTGTCGTACTGGTACTGCTTTGCGTTGCCTTCCGCGTCGGTCTCGGCAACCACATTGCCCGCCAGATCGTAGGAAAGGGTCTGCGCTGCGCCGTTGGCGTAGGTCACCTTCTTCAGCAGGCTTTCGGCGGTGTAGGAACTCCGAAAATTATTCTGTAATTATTGAAATCCATTGTTTTAGAGAAGTATATTCTTGTCGTTGTTCAAAACCAGGTGAGGAAAAATCATGAATTATTTCTACAAAATTTGGTCGATCAACTTCAAAGCAAGCAATGTCATCGCAATCATCTCTTTTGGCAAACGGAATCAGTTTTCTATTTGGATATCTTTTCATAAGGCCTATCAAGCGTTGCTTAGCTCTCTGTTCAGGAACAATATACCAGCTTCCCCAATCAACTATACCTTTTTGAATAGATATAATAAACTCCTGAGGGTATTCAAAAGTACTATAATATTGGTCAATATCGGATATTATGTAGTTCATATTAACCTCCAAATTAGTTTATTTTCATCATTTCTTGCGCGCCATAAGGATTTTCAGTACTAAATCCGCCACTTTGATTTTGAATCCGAAGCAAAATTGCTTCTCCCCATGTTTGAGGAACGCCATTTTTAGTCGTAAACCTTTCTATGAATTCTTCGGGCAGTGGCTCATTGAATGAGTGAACATTTGCCTGGACATTTATACCAGCCTCACGTGCTGCGACTACACGTGTATTGTCTATCGTTGTCAGATTGCCATCTGGCATTTGTACTACATCAATTGGATCCCCCTGCCAACCATTTGCTTTCATACTATCAACGATAGGCTGAGATCCATTAACAGAGTTTTGGCTATATCGAATAGTATTTGGATTAAGTTCCTCTATCTGGCTTGCTTGAGCAGACTTATCTGCCTGCCCATACCCCAAAGCAGGGGCATAACTTCCAATGACTGGAACGGCCATACTGGCCGCCAGAGAGAGCGATTTAGCTGTTTCATAAGCATCACGATCATTGTTGAATACTTTTTCAAGCAACGTATTTTCGTCTGTCCAAGTTTCTACAATATCGCTTGCTTGCAGCACAGTATATGTGCCAACACTGCCATATGCGACAGTATACATGAGAGCCTCAGCAGCTGTTTGAGACAGCCCATAATATATCGCACCTTGACCTACCACATATGCAGCAGCGCCAGCTGTTGTTACAACCAGCGTAACTACTACTGCTGTACCGCCAATGATAGCAACCGTTTTGACAATCTTTCCAACCAATTGTTCAAAGGCTGCACCAGGTTCTTCAAGAATCGGGAATCTATCCTGATTGCCAGTGAGTCCGGCATATTGTTTGGCTGTTTGATTATACTCAGGAATCAAATGCTGCAAGATAGCATCAGCGATTTCTTGACCGCGGAACATAATATCCCAGTCATCGTCTCTGCTGGGTTGCGGAGCAGGAGAATCAGCAGCCGGCGGCGCGGGAGTTGCCGCAGGCTGTGGCGTAGGAGTGACTACTTCCTTATTTGCATTTTCAATTTTTTTCAATGCAGAACACGCTTCAGCCATAATACGAATAGCTTCGGCACGTCCACTCTGCGTGTATATATCATACTGCTGAATCTGTCTTACCGCCTCGCGGATGATGCTTTGTTCTTCTGCATTTCTTTCATAAAACTGGTTAGAGTAAGACGCAAACATATTAGCGTCGTCAATTATTTTCTTTTGTGCCGTAGCCTTAACGTATGTTACGGCTGTATTAACAGCCTTCTTTACAGTTGTGGCTATCTTGTCTATAACATTTTTTGCTGTGTTAACCAGTTTACTAAACCACATACCACTAGGATCGGTATGGATAATCGGGCTGTTAATACCATAGGAATATCGATTCAGCGATAGCGGGGTAAAAGCGTTTCCTTTTATAAAGTCCTTGGCACTGAACCTGCCCAAGGCCGGTTCATACTGCCTTGCCCGCAGGTTGAGCATACCCGTGGCCGCATCAAAGGCTTCCGCGTTGTAGCTAAAGCCGCTGACCTTCACGCTGCCCATCTGCTCGCCAAAGGCGGTATAGGAGAAGGACTGCACCTGTACGCTGACATCCGGCAGGGCAGAGGACACAGCCTCACCGGCAATCGGCATGGTGATTGCCTGCGCCACAGACCCGCGCCCGTCATAGACGTAGCTGGTCCTGCTGTCCGACGTGAATGCCGCAATGCGCTCTAAGCCATAGGCATAGGCTGTTGTAGAAGAAGCGCCGCCAGAGCTCGTCGTGGTTTCGGAAATGACCTGGTAGTATTCCTGCGTGAGATCATACAGGTATTCCGTCGTGGCCCATTCCAGCCCGGCGGGCATGTCCGCTTCGTCCGCGTTGATCTGGCCCTGCGTCGGCTCCACAATCTCCGGCAGCCCTGCAATGTTCCCGCGAAGCAATTCTTCCAGCGTAGAGCGGTTTCCGTTGCCGACCTCGCTCTTGCTAAGCCGCATGCCGTTGGCGTCGTAGGTGAATTCCTGTTGGTAGCCGTCGTAACCTACATATTCCGTAAGCTGGTCAAGGGCGTTGTAGGCGTAGGCGTCCGTCAGCTTGCCATAAGCCTGACTGGTCAGCACCTTCGTAACCATGCTGCCATTCTTGTCGTAGGTATAAGCAATCTTATCTTTCCCGTTGACCATGGTCGTCAGCTGGTTACCCTTGTTGTAGCTCATCTTCAACGCAGTTTCTATGCCGTCCGTGCCGGTCAGCACCTTTTCGGTCATGTTTCCGGCCTTGTCGTAGGCATACTGCTCCTCGTAGCCCGTGCTTTGCAGGAAGCTGGTCAGCTGCCCCAGCGCGTCATAGGCATAGGTGCTCTCCGTGGTCTTGCCGCCCTCTGTGCGCACCTCTCCCGTGATGTAGCCGTTCTTGTTGTAGCTGTAGCTGAACGCAATCTCGCTCGCGCCGCTGGTCGCCTGCGTGAGCAGATTGCCTACGCTGTCATAGCGGTATGAAGTTGTCAAGGTGCTGGACGCGGTTTCAATGCGCCGCCCCGCCGCGTCGTAGGTGTAGCGGGTGACATCCCCGTCCAGTCCTGTGACACTGGTCATGCGGTTCATAGCGTCATAGGTATAGCTCACCATGCGGCCGTCCGGGTAGGTCATGGACGTCCTGTTGCCGTACGCATCGTAGGTGTAGGAAACCTTGTCGCCGTTCACATTCGTCACGGAAACCAGATATCCCTGCCCGTTGTACTGGTAAACAATCGTTCCCTCGGCACTGGAAACCTCCGTGACCCTGCCGGTTTCATTGTAGCTGCTTTCCACCGTCTGACCGTCGCCCACGTGCTGGGTGAGCAGGCTGCCGGTTTTGTCATATTCAAATGTGAGGACGGTTCCGTCTGCCTTGGTGATGCTTTCCAGCCAGCCCTCCGGCGTGTAGGCATACCGCACCCTGTTGCCCAGCGCGTCGGTTTCAGTGAGCAGATTGCCATTCTTGTCGTAGGTATACCGGGTGATGTGCTTCAATGCATCCGTTACCTGGGCGATGTTGTCCAGCGCGTCATATTTGTAGCTAGTCTTGTTGCCCAGCTCATCAATCACGGCTGTCAGCCGGTTCACCTTGTCGTACTGATATTCCTTGGTGTTGCCCTCAGCGTCGGTTTCGGCGGTCACGTTGCCCGCCGGGTCATAGGTAAGGGATTGCGTGGTTCCGTTGGCATAGGTCACCTTCTCCAGCAAGCTTTCGGCGGTATAGGCGAAGGCTGTGACGTTGCCCAGCGGATCGGTCTCGCCGGTGAGGTTGCCCAACGCGTCGTAGGTATAGGCAGTCTCCGTGCCGTCCGGCGCGGTAACGGCAACCATGCGGCCAAGGATGTCATACGCGTAGCGCGTGGCCTGCTCGCCCCGCGTGACAGAAACGATATTTCCGACCACGTCATATTCGTATGCAGTCGCCAGCCCTGTGCGCGGGGTGTTTTTCAGCACGCGGCCAAGGGCGTCGTATTGGGTTGTGTCCTTTGTTCCGTCCGGATAAACAATCCCGGTCAGGTTCCCGTTCGGGTCATAGGCAAATTCTACACGCCGGCCCTCCGCGTCCGTCACAGCGGCGATATTGCCCGCCGCGTCATACTCGTACAGCGTGGCGTTGCCGTTCACCGTCATGCGAGCGATTTGGCTGTTCTCGTTGTAGCCGTACTCCGTCACGCAGCCTTCTGGGTCTGTCATGCTCAGGACACGGCCCGCGCTGTCATACTCGTAGAGCGTTATGGCCTTTCCGGGCGCGGTGATCTTCACAAGATTTCCCAGCACGTCATAGGCAAACGAAGCCTGCTGGCCCAGTGCGTCCGTAATCTTGGTGACCAGGCCGTTCCTGCTATAGCTGTATTTGGTGGTATGACCATTCGCATCGGTTTCGAAAACCACGCGTCCCGCCTTGTCGTAGCCGGTCGCCAGCACGCCGCCGTTCTTCTGGATGGCTGTGGTGGCGCTGCCGTTCTTGTTGTATTCCAGCGAGACGGTCTGCCCCAGGGCGTCCGTCATCGCGGCAAGGTTTCCGTTCTCGTCGTACTGATAGCGGGTCACACTGCCCAGCGCGTCGGTGACGGAAACCAGATTGCCCACGCTGTCGTAGGCATAGCGGGTTACGCCGCCATCCGGCGCGGTTTCGGAGATCACGCGGCTGAGTGCGTCGTAGGCGTAAGAGATAACGCCGCCCAGGGCGTCGGTAACGGTGAGCAGATTGCCGTTCTTGTCATAGGCGTACGTCGTTTCCGCGCCCAGCGGATCGGTCACGCGGGTGATCCTGCCCAGCAGATCGTATTCGATTTCCGTCACGCCGCCCAGGGCGTTTACCTGACGCACGGGCCGGTTCATGCTGTCGTATGCCACAGAGATGGATGCGCCGCTTGGCAGCGTGCGGGTGAGCAGGTTGCCCGCCAGGTCGTAGGTCATGACCTGCGTCGCGCCCGTGGCGTCCGTCACGGTGAGGGGCAGGCCCACCTCGTCATAGGTGTATTCGGTCACGCCGCCCAGGGCGTTGATCTCCCGCAGGAGGTTTCCTGCCCTGTCGTATTCGCTGAGGGTCTCGTTTCCGGCGGGGTCGGTAACAGTCAAGCGGTTGCCGTTTCCGTCGTAGGTATAGCTGGTCTTGTTGCCCAGCGCGTCGGCAATGCTCTTTTGCTGGCCGTTTTTCGTGTAAGCGGCGGTCTGCACCGTTCCGTCCGGAAGCGTGGTCTTTATCAGGTTGCCCAGTGCGTCATAGGCGTACTTCGTCACGTTGCCCCTGGGGTCGGTCATGGAGGTCTGGCGGCCCAGCGCGTCATAGGTATACGTCACCTGCGTTCCGTCCGCGAAGGTGAGGGAGAGGAGATTGCCACTGCCGTCGTACTCATACCGCGTCACGTTGCCCAGGGCGTCCGTCATGGAGGCGAGATTTCCGTTTGCGTCGTAGGTATAGGCGGTCTCGTTTCCTTCGGGGTCGGTGACCTTGGCCAGCAGCCCGTTCACGTATTCATAGGCCGTCCTGCCGCCCAGCGCGTCGGTCTTTTCCACCATGCGTCCCTTGCTGTCATAGGTGTAGACCGTCACGCCGCCATCCGGCGCGGTTTCCGTCAGCAGATTGCCGTTTGTGTCATAGGTATATGCGGTGATATGGCCATTCTGATCTGTCATGCTGAGCAGATGATGGTTGTCATCCCACTCCATGACCACCGCCGCGCCGCGGGGATCGACCTCGGCAATCTTGTCGCCGTTTTCGTTGTATTCGTATGTCGTGACGTTCCCCAGCGGGTCGGTCATGGACACGATTTCACCCTGCTGTCCATAGGTGAACGTGGTCTCGCAGCCCAGGGCGTCCACAATGCGCGTGGTGCGCTTCCACTCGTCGTAATAATAGGTAACGACGTTGCCTTCCGCGTCGGTTGTAACGGTATATCCGTCCTCATACTGAATCTTATACCGTCCGCCGTTCGCGTCCGTCTGCGCGGTCACGCGGGACTGCTTATCGTACTGGTTTTGCACCTGGCGCTTGCCGCTGGCGTCGTACCATGCGGTCATGCGGCCCTGACTGTCATATTGGTATTTGGTCGTTTCGCCGTTCGCATCGGTGAAGGAAACCAGATTCCTTCCCTTGTACTGATAGGTCAGTTCCGCGCCGCCCGGCGTGGTGAGCTTGACGATGTGACCATTCTCATCCATCTCGACCAGCAATTCTTCCTGACTGGGCGCGATAATTTTTGTGATGAGGCCATCCTCGTCGCGCACGATCTGGGTGACGTGCTGGCCGCCGTCCTCCTCGATGCGCTTGAGCAAGCCGCCCGAGGCGAAGGCGTACACCGTGCCGTCCGTCAGCGCAATGCGGTATTCCGTGCGCGCGTCGTCATACGACAGGCTTTCATATTCCGTGGAATTGCTTGTAAACGTTCCGTCCGGCTGAATGTAGAAGATGATCTCGCTTCCATCCGCGCGGCGGCAGCCTACGCTTCCGTCGTTAAACAGGCGCAGGTGCTGACTGTATTCCGTCGCCCACTTCGCGCCGAACGGGCCGTCCGTCTCGCTGCTCTGGCTGTTGTAGGTGCGGATGATCTCCAGCGCGCTCCCGCCCAGGTCGGTAAGGCGGATGTCCTGTGTTTGCAGGAAAAAGTTGCCCGTGTTGAAGTTGAGCGGCTCAAAGCCCAGCGAGCAGAAGCGGTGTGGCCCCAACAGGCTCTGGTCGAGTGCAAACTCGTGGCTGGGCGGGTTCGGCTCGGCGGAGAAGGTATAATTCCCGCCGTAGAGGTCGTTGAGGTATTCGGATTGGGTGAAATCCTCCACATTGTGCGCTACGCCCTCGACGCGCTCTTCCCTGGGAATGTAAACGGACTTGGCCTTCACGCGGGCGCTTGTGCGGGTCAGCTCGGAGGCAAGCCCATCCTGCGGATCGTCGTATACCCGGCGAGCGGCCACATGATACACCGCGCCGCTGACGTAATCGTAGTCCTCATAGCGCGTGCTCCGCGTGGTGGCGATTCGCTTTCCGTCGCGATAAATATCAAAGTAGATTTCGTTGGCCAGCGACGGGTCGTCCCGATTGGCGTCCGACCAGGTAATCACGTAACGGCGGAGCTTCTCGTTTTCATAATAGTCGCCGTAATCTGCCGCCTGCACGTTGGCGGGCGCTTTGATCAGGCTGGTGGAGATCGCCTTGCCGGCAGCCGTCACGCCTTCCAGATGCAGGGCGCGAAGCGTTACGCCCTCGGGCAGCATGGCGCGCACATAGAGCGTGCGCGCTGCTTGCGGAAGGAAAGCATAATCATTCAGTTCAAAGTCCGTCCATGTCTTTCCGTCATACGAATAGGCGTACAGGCCGGAGGTGACGACCTTACCGGAATCATCCTGACAGAGGGTTTCCAGACGGATGGCGTAGGCGTCCCCATTCAGGGTCAGCCTGTCGCTCTCGTAGACGCCCTTTGCTCCCGGCGCTGTGCGCAGAAGCAGGGAGGTCTTCGCGCCGCTGCCGTACAGACGTCCAGAGGCATCCAGCCCCAGCGCCGTGACGGTATGCACGCTTCCGTCCTCGCAGGGCAGGAGGTTCGCGGTAAAGGTATTGCTGTTCCACGCGCCGTCCATGTACAGCCTGCGGGTGGTCAGCTCCGCCGGACAATCCGTCTCGATGGCAGGCATCGCCTCGGTGAACTCACTGCCGCCGGTGAGATGGAAGGAGGTAACTGGGCGCAGCAGCTGCACCTTGAAGCGCACGGGGTTCATCTCATAGACGCCGGTTACGTCCAGGCCCTGAAGGATGGTTCCCGCGCCGGAGAGGTTTGCGCGAATCTGAACGCTGCGCTGGGGCACGTCAAACCAGGCGTCGCGACCGTCCCGGATCGCATGCCAGGACGCGCCGCCGTCGATGCTGTATTCATAGGTTACGGAGCCCTGCGCCAGGGTATGGAGGCGAATGGCCTGCACGCTCTGCGCGGCAGAGAACGCCACGGAGGTTAGCTGGCCGGAATCGCCCGCGCATACCGCGCCCATGGGCGTAAGCTCCACGCCGCTGTGGCTGGCGACCTTGCTTTCGTCCTTCCAGATATCGCTGAGGATCAGCAGCGACGCCATGCCCCTGGCATAGTGCAGCACATCGCCGCCGTCCCTGGAAATGACGGAGAGGGAATGGGTCGAGCCCTCGGGATAAAGAATGGGATACAGATCAAACTTCTGGCTGGAAGCGCTGCCGGCGGACTGCCCGTCAAAGATCACGCGGCTGTCCGACTCGCTGCCGGCATACTCGCGGGTGTACGCGGCCTGCGTGTGGGCCGTGGTGATGATCTCGCCCTGAGCGGGCGCGGTGACGGTCACGTCCGCGACCACGGGCTGCGCGGAATGATCCGCCTTGATGAACACGCCGCGGGCGGTGCTCTCATGGCCTGCCTGATCGTGAGCGACGAGCGCGATTTCGATGGTTTCCCCGTCCGCAAACTCGCCGGTATCCAGCACGCCCAGCTGCTCGGCGGTCTTCTCCGCGGTATCCGTCCAGACCGTTATGACCTTGCCGGAGGAGCCGGTGGCGGTCAGCGTCCAATCCAGCAGGGAAATGTCTGTAACATTGCCCCAGATATCCAGCACGCCCGTGACCACCGTACCGTCCGGCGGGGTGAGCAGCTCCACCTGGGGCGGGGTGACGTCCACATAGAACTTGTGCTCCCAGGAGGCGCTGTTGCCCAACGCGTCCGTCAGATGCAGGGTGATCGTGTGCTCGCCGTCCGCCAGCGCGGTGATGTCGATCTCCTTGCTGCCGGTTTCCGCGACCTCAAGGGGCACGAATTCACCGCCGTCGATGGCATAGTCCATCTGCGCGAGGCCGCTATAAGCATCCGCCGCGCCCTCCCAACTGAGGGTTACGCTTTCCGTGTCCGCCCAGCCCACGGGGTCAATCGAGGAAGCAAGAAGCGTGGGCGCGCCGCGGTCGATCCTCACGGTGGCGGTTCCTGCCGCGCCTTCATTGCCCGCGACGTCCACGCCGCGCACGGCGTAGGTATGCTCGCCGTCTGTAAGAGCGGAAATGTCCAGCGGAAAGCCCGCGCAGGTCTTATCCGCGAGATTCGTCGTGAGATACGCCCCGCCGTCTATGGCATATTCCACCCGCAGCAGATCGTTGATATCCGAAATGCCTGTCCATGTGAGGCTGGCGCTGTCGTCCTTTGTCCATTCGTCCGGCAAAATGGACACGTCGGGCGCGGTGGGCGGCGTTTTGTCCACATACAGCTGTACGCCCTTGGGCGCGCCGTAGTTGCCCGCGCTGTCCGTGCCGCGCACATACACGGCATGGGAGCCGTCCGCGAAAGCGGAGGTGTCCAGCGTGAAGGAGCCGTTGGCGGTATTGTAGGCGGTGTTTTGCCACGCCCAGGCCGCCGCGTCCGTTTCGGCTGGATTGACAACGTATTGCACATGGCCCGTGCCCAGTGTGGAGGCGTTTCCCGGCTGATCCGTGATACCCGCCCAGGTGATGGTATGCGTCCCGGTACTCGACCAGTCAGCAGGGCTGACGCTGACCGTGGCGGGCTGGCTGGGCGGCGTGGTATCCGGCAGGAGAGCCGATACCGTGGCGGCGGTAGCGCTGCCGGCCGTCTGGCCATACGCGTTGGTGGGCATGACCCTGAAATAATAATTCAGGTCGCTCTGACCGAGCCGCGGAATATTGGGCAGCTCCTGACCGGCGCCGTCCCAATGCAGGGCATACTTGCCCGCGGCGATCTCCTCGTCGGTGGGCCAGAGATTTTTCCCTTTGGTGGTGAAGCTGGTGGTATTGCCCACAAACTGATATTCATACTTTTGTCCGTTGTAGATGCCGATGGTATACCCGCTTGCCCCGCTCACCTTGTTCCAGCTCAGGTCTACCCAGCCGCTTTCGCTGTTGGTTCCATAGCCATGGGGTGTGGCTGTCAGGGTGGGTGTGCCAATGCCGGTCACATAGGTGGCAGAGAAATTCATGCGTTCGTTGCGGGGCAGCACATCCGAAGAACAGATGCGCGCCCATGCGCTGCCAGATGTTACGGCAATGCCATAGTTTTGTTTTTGATCCGCCGCGTTAAACCACGCAGAAAAGAGCCTGGTCACATCCAGGCTGTTCCAGCCGGTGTGAAGGGAAACGTCTATGCTGATTTCACTGGAGAGCGAGGGGCGGCTGTTATAGGTCACGGTGGATGTATTCCAGCTGCCCGTTACCAGAGAAATTTTGAATTGTCCATTGCCGCCTACCTCATGAACATAGACGTTCCACATGGCGCTTTCAATGAGCAGATCCGTTCCCGTGGGGAATTCTGAGACGTTCCCATCGCTGCCCGCAAAGCCGGTAAGCGACGGAATGATTAAGGCGATGTTGTCGCTGCCGTTGTTGCCGGCATAGAGGTTAGTGCCCTCCAGATTGTGGTTTCGCTGGGGGCTTCCCCGATCTACCGTATGATCATAATGCTTGCCCGGGTTGGCGCTGGACACATACACGTCGCCGATACCGGTGGCCAAGTCATTGAAGTAGCTGCCGGTTGGGTCGATGGTCACGGGATACGAGGCAGTCTGCATCCAGGCGTCGTTGGGCGCATAGGTTACGGTATAGCTTCCGCCGCCGCCTTCCAGAGACACGGAAATATCCGTGCTGTAATTCCCCGCCGCGTCGGTCATATGCGGCGCTTCGAGCTTGGCCAGCGCCTGACCATCCTCGTTGTAGAGAAGGATTTCCTGGCCGGACTGGCGCGCGGTCAATCCCTGGGTGGACAGACGATAGGCGTACACATGGTTGCCGGTGTACTGGCGGACGATGACGTCCTCCTTCACGCCGGTGGTCAGGGCGGATAGACGTACATCCGTCACCGCGTCAAACAGGCCGGGATACACAACGGCGCTGACGCCGCCTGACGCGGAACGCGCCCTTCCGCCGATGCGCTGGCCGGTGATGCTGGAAGGACGGCTGTCCTCGGCGTATGCGGATGAGAAAAGCAGGCGCAGCAGAGCGACGCTTATACCCAGTTCTTCCGCGTCATCCGATGCTTCCGGTTCGGGCACAGGCTCCGGTTCTTGAACGGGTTCCGGATCGGGTTCAGGTTCCTGCGTGGGAGGCGCGGTGGGCGCCTCGGTGGGGTTGGCTGTTGGCTCGGCGGTTGGAGCGGCCGTTGGCTCGGCGGTCGGCGCAGCCGTAGGTTCAGCCGTTGGCTCGGTTGTTGGTTCGGCTGTTGGCTCAGCTGTCGGTTCGACGGTCGGCCCAGCCGTTGGCTCAGTTGTTACCTCTGTTGTCGGTTTGGTTGTTGGCTCAGTCGTTGGCTCGGCAGTCGGCTCCACTGTCGGCTGAGTCGTTTCCTCCGGCGTGGGCGTTGCGTTGGGGTCGGAGGATGCGGTAGGTTCAAGACTTGGAGTGGGCGCAGGCGTATCTGTGGGCCGTTCTACAGGCGTATATCCATCTGTCCGGGGAAGAACATTTCCTTCATAAGAACGAACCTCGTCCTGGGATTCAGCGTCCCGGACGGCTTGCAGGCGCTCCTGCTCGCTCAGGTTTTCCAGATGCCTAATCGAAACAAAGCCGTCAACAAGGCCAAGCGGCGTGTCAAATACGATTTTCGCGCGGCGCTCACTGGGCACAGAGCAAACGTATACCACAGCGCCTCGATTCAAGTTCCCCAACGCATCGCCGCTTGTAGCGGAAGCATATACGTCAGCTCGGGCCATTGTTTTGGCATAGCCGACGGTCAGGCGGATCTCCGGAGTTGCTTCGACAGCCGGTGTTTCGGACAGCTCGGGCGAGCCGCTGGGATCAGGAGAATCCGTCAGGGCTGGAGATTCGCTGGGCAACGGCGATTCACTTAGTAGCGGAGATTCGGAGGGCACGGGCGATTCGCTGGGTTCGGGCGATTCCGATGGTTCGGGCGATTCGCTGGGCTGCGGATAATAGTCGTCCAGCATCAGCGGCGCAAACGAAAAGCTGGTCCCTGCTAAAGATACAGAGGCCAGCTTTTGATTGGCATAATATGTGCCCTGAATCTGGGCGTCTACAACGCCTTCGGCATTGCGCAGATAATCCCCTTGATCTTTCATGGAAGAGGGCGCGCTCTCCAATGGCAGCAGTTTTCCTGTAAGCGTATCCGCGGTCAGCGTGACCGTGTGCCTGCGCAGACCATCTGCAGCGCCGGCATGCGCGTCCGCGGCAAGTGCGGCGGGGGTGTTCACCGCCAGCATAAGCGCGAGGATCAGGGAAACGATACGCTTCAGGTTCATGCTGTACTCCTCCTGAAATCTGTCAGTATTGATAAACATTAAAATAAAGAGACAAAATAAAGGGATAACTACCCAATCAAATAAGCGATAAAGAGCACAAATAAAGCATGAAATAATTCCTATTTACACTATATTCAATTTGTATTAACTTGTCAATGGAAATTTGAAATTAATTTCCGTGCCGCGTGGGCAAACGGGGCGGCTATATGCTTTTCGCAGAGCAATACGCAAGACTTCAGGAATTTTGCTCGAATTGTTTTACGATTTAGAACAAGAGGTGCGGTAATGGTGTCATCAACAATCGGAATAAGCGATAAAAATAGACTCCGCAAGAGAACCTTAATCCTCTCGGAAGCCATTGAATCTTGGTTGCCGCATGCCGCCCGCGCTGGTTCGTTCCATATAGGTGATGATACAGATGGGCGGATTTTTATACCAAACGGCGCCTTCATTTCCCGAAGGTAGCATGTCGAAAGGGCAGCTTGGTGTTGTTGGAAAGCGGCATGCCACATTCCTCGATACGCCCAGCGTGACGTGCCCCATATAGCGCAAAGGAGCATCCATGGAGCCGAGCACCAGACTGGTGATCTGTTCGCCCTTGGCGATGTACCCGCAGGCCAGAAAGTCTTCGTCCACAAGGTTCTTCACCTTCACCCAGTCGCGGGAGCGCTTGCCCATGCGATAGGGGCTGTCCTTTTTCTTTTGTACGATTCCCTCAAGGCCCTGCTCGGTCGTTTGATCAAACAGGGCCTTTGCGTTGCCTGCGATGGTTCTGGATACCGCCAGCCGCCCGCGATCAAAAGCCGTCTCCCGCAGGATAGCCTTGCGGTCGATCAATGGCCGGTTCGTCAAATCCTCGCCGTCACGATACAGGATGTCAAAGGCGACAAAGTTAGCGGGCGTCTGCGCCGATTTCAAGCGGATGCGCACAGTGCCGGTCATCATACTGCGCGCCTGCAGAGCTTCAAAATCCGGCTTGCCGTTCGTGTCCGCGATGATGAGTTCGCCATCCAGGATGCACGTTCCAGCGACTGCCTCATGCAAGCCCGCAAGCTCTGGAAAACTGGGCAGCAGCCGCAGGTTCCGCTTGTTGCGCAAGTCAGTTTCGCCGGGGCGCAGGTAGGCGACGCAGCGGATGCCGTCCAGCTTCAGTTCATTCAGCCATTCGTCCGATTCAATGGGTTCATGGCGCTCGGTCAGCAGCATGGGGCGGACGCTCCGGTCTTCAAAGAGCTCCATCAATGCACACCCGCCAGCTGAGGCTGCTGCTGGGCGAGGCTCCGCTCCAGTGCCTCCATGAGGTTGATCACATTGCCCTGCGGCTCGGCGGCGGCGATGATCTCCCGGCCCTCGATCTTGCGCTGGATGGCGGAGACGAGCTTCTCTTCGTACTCGTCGCGGTACTTCTCCGACGCGTAGGGCTGAATCATGGCGTGGACGAGCATGCGCCCCATCCGCATTTCTGCGTCTGAGACCTCGCCCTGTCGGGGCTGCACGGGCAGGCGCTTGATCTGATCCCGATAGAACAGCGTCTGCATGCGGATGCCCTCCGGCTCCGGAATCAGCGCCAGCATGGTCTGCTTGCTCCAGAGCACGCATTGGCCGATGCCGATTACGCCCTCATCCAGCATCGACCGGCGCAGCAGTTCGTAAGCCTTGTCGCTGCCATCCGGCGCGCAGAGATAGGACTTGTCGAAGTAGACGGATGGAATGGATTCGGGCGGGGCAAAGTGCAGGATGCGGATGGTCCTGTCGCGTTCGGTCTTGATTCGCTCCAGCTCGTCGTCCGTGAGTATGACATATTGGCCTTTGGCATACTCGTAGCCCTTGACGATCTGGTCGGCCTGCACCTCCGCGCCGGTGTCCTCACGCACCTTCTTCTGACGGACGCGCACGCCGTCCCGAGTGAGTTGGTTGAAGCCGACACCCTTTTCCTGAACGGCGGTGTAGAGGGACACCGGAATATGCACCATTCCAAAGCTGATGGCCGCTTTTCTCGCTGCTGCGGGCATAAAAAATACCTCATTTCGGAATTAGCTTGTCCGAAATGAAGTGGTTTTATGGAAGCAGAAGCTGCCATCTATCCGTTTGGAAGCACAACCTTCTCGACGTTCCAGCCTCCATTTTCGATTTTCATCACCGCGAAGGAAATTTCTTGGTCGAACCGCCGCTTGCCACCGCTGCCGGGATTGAGCTTCGTTCAACCCTTTTCCTATGATGATCCGCCTCAAGACGTTCGCACTGTCAAAACGCAAGGAATTTATCAGATCATCGGCGAGCGTTACGGTCCATATCTTTTTAGCCATATTTGCTTCCATTTATTCATCTTCCAAACAGTAAGCAAATGCATCATAGTATTGATGAGTTAAACACAAAAAGGTGGCGTCTCCGTAGAGACTCCACCGAGTTGCCTTATCTTTTTGAAATACGGAAGAATTGCCTGCAAAGCTCGGCTGATTCCTTTTCTCTTTGCATTATTTCTGATTCAAATGCTTTACTCCCCTCCGTTTGAATGATCCTTTTGATTGTTAACGCCTCTTTTCTCAAAGCCATACGCTTATCACTTCACACTACTATTTTAGCCCATTAGCTCCAGGTTCGATAGCAGACAATTTCCGCGGAGGGCAACAGCTTATCAGCCATGAATCTTCACGGATTTTACGGAACATTTCTTCTTAAAAAAAGCAATTCCGTAAGACCATACTTCATTCGCTCCATCATCAATCAGCGGTTCAGCATATTCCCGTTCGAGAATTTGCTTCAACGCCGCATCACATTGCGCCTCCATGTCGTTCCTGCTCTTGGCTCGTTTGGTTTCAATGATCATCCCAAGCTCTCCAGTGGCATTCTCGATCTGGATGTCACTTCTTCCCATGCCCGCCTCACGGTTGGAGAGGATCGTCCAGTCGCTTTTTCCCTTCAATAGTCCCAGCAGAAAGCCGTGATAGAAGCCCTCATAGCTATCATAATAGCTGATCGTCCCACGAAGCTGCTCATTCAGCATCGTTTCCACCTGTTCCGCGTCCCCACTTTCCAGTGCGCGACACAGCTTTTCCATACTGTTCTTCTGTGTGACAACTTTCTCCGCGAACCACTTCTGGATCTTCTCGATAAAGATTTCCCTCACTTCGCGGTTGGGGATGACGAGGCTGGTGTAGTCATCCTCATCCTCGGGCGCGTTCTTGTCCACCGTCAGGTATCCCGTCAGGAACAGCACACTCCATAGATTGTCGATGCTCTCTGTCAATTCACCATAGGTCAGCGTCTCCACGATCTTTTTGCGAATCGTCTTTCCCGCCACAAGCTGCTCGATCTCGCCACGCGTCGTCGCGTCCGCCATGTCGATAAACTGCTTCACCAGCGCGTTGGACGAGGTGTTATTCCAGTAGGGCTTTGGTCTGGCCTTTGGATTATCCAGCAGCTTGTCGCAGTGATTGACTACATCCCACGGGCAATAGACGTCCGCATTGCCGAAGTGATAGCCGTCGTACCACGCCCGCATGTCCTCCAAGGCATACTCCATGCCATAGTCGGCCAGCAGCTTCTTTACATCCGCTTCCGTAAAGCCGAAATATTCGTCATAGCGCGTATCCGTGATGGTATCCACCTTGAGGTTGTTGATCCCCGTGAAGATGCTCTCCTTCGAGATGCGCAGGCAGCCTGTCACCACCGCGAAGAACAAATCCGGGTTGGTTTTGAACGCTTCGCCGAAGAAGCCCCGCAGGAAGGCTACCATCTGGTCGTAGTACCCATTGATGTGAGCCTTGTCCAGCGGAACGTCGTATTCATCGATCAGCAAAATCACCTGCTCGCCGTAGTGCGCGTGGAGCATCCGCATTAAGGTTACGAGGGCATCTTGCAGTTCATCTTCCTCGGGTTGCCGAGCCATAAGGTTACGGAAGATCATCTTCTTTGACATCAGGTGCTTTCTCAAGATAATCCAGTCGCTTGCATTCAGTGGAGATCAGCGTGACCAATCGCGCAATGGCTTCCTCATACGTCAACCCTTCCACGCCCTTGAGCGAAAGGAAAACGACGGGATGCCTCGCCTGATATTCCTCGCAAAGCTGCTTCTCCTCGCTAATCGCAAGTCCATTGAAAAGTGACTTGTCCGAGCCGATCTCAAAGAAGCTCCAAAGCATGCTCATATTCAGCGTCTTGCCAAACCGGCGGGGACGGGTGAACAGGTTCACGTCGCCTCGGTTGGTCAGTACATCTTGGATGAGTAGCGTCTTATCCATATAATAGTATCCGAGTCGACGAATCTTCTCAAAGCTATCCAGACCGACCGGCAACATCTTTTTATCCATATGCGACCTCCTTTTCCCGCGGCGCATTGATTCTCAAAGCCATATGCTTATAACTCTCCACTTTCATTTTATCGCATTATCGGCTTGATAGCAAGCGATTCTCTTTCTCGGTACAAAATAAACAGGGCCCACAGTAGGATGTAGTTTATTCATTGGCCCCCATTTTATGTAAATTGTTGCATGCGCCAACACGGCAAACAATTATGTTTTTATCGCAAAATATTGCGCCATTTTTCCTGCTAATTTTGGTGGCGGCTGGTTTTTTGTCCCGCCACATTTTTTAGCACTGCTAACATTCTGCTAACGGCACCCCGGGATTTGCGGGGTATATTCAAGGGAAATGCGAACACCCACATTCGTTAGAAATCCAGTAAAATAAGGCATTCCAGGGCACTCGAAGGCACGCAAAGGCGAACAGTCTTTCGTCCTCCTAAGCGGTAGGCCGTGGGTTCGAATCCCGCCGGGTGCGCCAAAACCACCGAAAAATCCCCGATTCCGAGCCCAAAGGCTGCTAACAGCCTTCAACTTAGGAATCGGGGGTTTTTCTATTTTTGGTGTCAGTGGAGCCGGTGCTCCTGCTCATTATTTCAAGAAGCCATTAGCAGATTTCTAATTTTTCGGTCTGATTTCTAACGCGCTTTTTCCTTCATTAGAATTTCCGTGCAAATTATTTTGTGCGACGCTGCAAGCCGTTCTGAGAAGACCTGACAGCCCGGCTTGTTTTTCACTGTTCTTTAGGGCTTTTTCCGGCTATTCGGGGATTGTTTTCGGGCGTGCTTCCCGGCTCACCACATCCCCCATTAGAGGCGTCGTTTAGATGGGATTAGCGGATTCAATGATTCCCGTTAGCATTTCTAACACCGCTCAGAAATCCTTGCACCCGGTCTTCTCTCTCCTCTATGCAGGAAGGCATCCGAAGGACATTATAGTGGAAGAGAATCAGAAAACCTGCTATAATAGATGCCATGGAATCACACTGTATGACGAGGTGCATGTGCATGAGTAGGAAACTTGTTGCGTACTTCTCCGCGAGTGGTCATACTGCCAAAGTGGCTGAGCATCTTGCTGAAGCAATTGGCGCGGATCTGTTTGAAATAATCCCCAGGGTTCGATACACGAAGAAGGATCTGGACTGGCAGGATCAGGCATCCCGCAGCTCCGTTGAGATGCGTGATCCTTCCTGCCGACCTGAAATGGAGATGCTCCGTGACAACATGGCAGACTATGACACGGTCTATCTGGGCTTCCCCATATGGTGGTATGTCGCGCCCAGGATCATCAATACCTTCCTTGAGGCTCATGACCTGTCCGGCAAGACCATCATTCCCTTTGCAACGTCCGGCGGAAGCGGGCTGGGCGATACGGTCAAGCTGCTTGCGTCCAGCTGCCCGGAAGCCAGATTCCTGAACGGAAGAGTGTTCAGCCCGTCTGCAAGTCAGACTGAGCTGCTGCAATGGGTGGATCAATGCTCCTGACGCGATTCTGTCCTGCGCAAAACCCAAGTCCAAGGTAGCGTTATATCGTCATTGGTCCCAGAGAGGAGGAATCACCTGTGTGTGGTCGCTACTACATCGCTGAGGATGACCTGTCCGATGAACTCAGCCGGATGATTGACGAACTGAACCGCAAAAAGACGCCGGAAGGGCTCAAAACCTCCGGCGAGATTTTCCCCTCCGATATTGTCCCGGTGCTGGCGAACAGCCGGAAGCAGGATGTCCAGCCCTTTGCCATGCGCTGGGGCTACGCCTTCCCCAACGGTCGCCCCATCATCAACGCCCGCTCAGAAACTGCTGCGCAGAAGCCCATGTTCAAAGACGGCATGCGCCAGCGACGCTGCGTCATCCCTGCCAGCCACTACTTCGAGTGGGAGCGGCGCGGCGCAGCGAGGACGAAATACGCCATTCGTCCCGCACACGCGGATACGCTGTATCTGGCAGGCATCTACCATCTGGAGAACCATGGCGGTGTGATCATCCCGGCGTTTACCATCCTGACCCGAGACGCGGCCCCGGGCATCGCGTTTATCCACCCCCGTATGCCGGTGCTGCTGCCGCCGGACGCCACTGCCGATTGGCTGAATCCGGGCTATAACGCGGAGGAGGTCGTTGCTGCCGCACTGACAGAAATGGAATACCGGTCTGCATAAGAAACCTGATTCTGGCGCAAGGAGGAGAGTCCCATGCCGCTTGAGATTGTCAGAAACGATATTACGAAGATGTCGGTGGATGCCATCGTCAACGCCGCCAACACGACCCTGCTGGGCGGCGGCGGTGTGGACGGCGCGATCCATCGTGCCGCGGGGCCGCAGCTGCTTGAGGAGTGCCGGACACTGTACGGCTGCAGAACCGGCGAGGCGAAGATCACCCGCGGGTACCGCCTGCCGTGCAAATACGTCATCCACACCGCAGGCCCCATCTGGCAGGACGGCCATCATGGCGAGCGTGAGCTGCTGACCGCCTGCTATCGGAACTCTCTGGAGCTTGCGGACAAATACCACTGCGAGAGCGTGGCCTTTCCCCTGATTTCCTCCGGTGTTTACGGCTATCCCAAGGCACAGGCGCTCAAGGTAGCGATGGACACCATCACGCAGTTCCTGCTTGATCATGACATGACGGTCTACATCGTCGTGTTCTCGAAGGACGCCTTTGAAATCAGCAGCAAGCTCTTCAAGGATATCGAAGCCTACATCGACGACGTGTACGTCGATGAGTACCTGAGTGCGCCCGGCGAATCCATGCGGATGCGGCTTCAGCGCCGGTATCTGGAAAAGGCAAAGGCAACCGAAGCGGAGCAGGAGGAATGCTGCGCACCGTCCATGGCTTCGGACGCCCGCCTGGACGACATGCTCAGTCAGGTGGACGAGAGCTTCGCGCAGATGCTCATCCGAAAGATCGACGAAAGGCACATGACCGATGCGCAATGCTACAAGCGGGCCAACGTGGATCGCAGGCTGTTCAACAAGATCAAGAACATCCCGGATTATAAACCCAGCAAGCAGACGGCGCTGGCGTTTGCCATCGCGCTGGAGCTATCGCTGGATGAAACGAAGGATATGCTTATGAAGGCGGGCTTTGCCCTGTCCCACAGCAGCAAGGCGGACATCGTCGTCGAATACTGCATCATGACGGGCAACTACGACATCATGGAAATCAACCAGATTCTCTTTGGGCTCGACCTGCAGCCGCTTGGTTACTGATTTGTCGCTTTGGAAGCGACCACAAGCCTCCCTGTTTTTGATAGACTGAGTTCATCAAAAGCAGGGAGGCGTTTTTCATGATTGGAGCGATCATCGGCGACATCGCTGGCTCGACCTACGAGTTTCACAGCATCAAGACAATGGACTTTCCGCTGTTTGCACCGGGGAGCAGCTACACCGACGACAGCCTGATGAGCATTGCAGTGGCAAGTGCGCTGATGCAGACAGGTGAAAGCCACGATGGCTTCAAGAGCCATGCCGTGACCTCTATGCGTCAAATCGCGACGAAGTACCCCTGCCCGATGGGCGGCTACGGGGGGCGCTTCCGGCACTGGCTGGTTTCGCCAAATCTCCGCCCCTACGGCAGCTTTGGGAACGGCTCCGCGATGCGCGTGTCCCCGTGCGGAGACGTCGCCGCCACGTTGGACGAAGCACTTGCGCTGGCGAAGCAGTCCGCCGAGGTGACGCACAGCCACCCGGAGGGCATCAAGGGCGCGCAGGCGGTGGCAGCGGCGATTGTTCTGGCACGCACCGGGGAAAGCAGGGACGGCATCCGCAGCTACATCGAGCAGCACTTCTATCATCTTCATCAGACGGTGGACGAAATCAGGCCGCGCTATCGCTTCGATGAAACCTATCAGGGCACGGTGCCGCAGGCCATCACCGCGTTTCTGGAGTCCGTGAGCTTCGAGGACGTGCTGCGCACGGCGGTTTCCCTCGGCGGGGACTGCGACACGCTGACCGACATCACCTGTGCCATCGCCTGGCCCTTCTACGCCAGAAGCGGTCTGGATGCCACGATGGTGCGCTTGCGCGATGAGGCGCTTGCCCTTCTCCATGACGACCTGCGCGAAATCGTCATCCGGTGGGAAGAGCGCTATGGCGGGTACACAACAACGGTAAACAGCAAGGCTGACTGAAAGGAGCAACAACCATGAAAAAGAATCTGACGGAGCTTGTCTTCATTCTGGATCGCAGCGGTTCCATGGCGGGGCTGGAAAAGGACACGGCTTCAACTCGATGATTGCGCAGCAAAAGGCCGCTGAGGGCGACGCGCTTGTTTCAACGGTACTCTTTTCCAACGAGAGCAAGGTTATTCACGACCGCATCGACGTCCAGCGGGTCGAGCTGCTGACCGAAAGACAGTATGTCGCGTGCGGCTGCACGGCGCTGCTGGACGCCATCGGCGGCGCGATTCACCACATCGGCAACGTTCACAAGTACGCCCGTGAGGAGGATCGCCCGGAGCACACGCTGTTTGTGATCACCACGGACGGCATGGAGAACGCCAGCCGCCATTACAGCAGCGACCGCGTGAAGCAAATGATCGAGCGGCAGAAGAGCCGCTACGGCTGGGAGTTTCTGTTCCTCGGCGCGAACATCGACGCGGTGGAAACTGCCGGTCACTTTGGCATCGACGCCGACCGCGCTGTGAATTACCACAGCGACAGCGAAGGCACTGCGCTCAATTACGAGGTGCTCAGCGAGACCATTTGCGCTGTGCGGTGCAGTCAACCGCTGGGGTGCGATTGGAAGAAACGCATCGACGAGGACTTTTATCGAAGAAGGTGATCAGACAATTACTACAAAATGGAATACGAAACAGCAAGGAGATTGGATACGTTTATGTTAATATATGGTACTATATTCTGGCTGATTGAGTAACATCAAAACAGTTTTTTATTCCTGATGTGCTGCATTATATTGAGTTATTCTACGCATTATGGTATGATATATGTTGGATTATGATGTTCAAGATGCGCAAGCATGCCCATTAGTTACGCCCAGTACACAAACAAGTCATGCTGTACTGAATGCATTGAAAGAGTATGGGGTTTTGCATTATCGCTTGATGCGAAGAAGGGAGAATCGGGTTTGGCTGAGATACAACAAGAAAGCACATATCTTCGCAATGCTTTTTTCGAGTGGCTGGCAAAGGAAGTACCAGCTGCTCGATTGACTGAATTGAAACAGTCTGCAGCAGAACTTGAGGAGTATTGTGCGAATAAAAAACTACTCTCTTCTTCCTTCTTTACTGTATCTGATAAAGCATCTATCACACGCCTTCGTGTGCGTCTTGAAGGGGATCGACTCTTCAAGTTCTTTAATCGCGGGAAATCCGAACGCATGTTGTCTGTCTTGAGGTATTATGCAGATTATACCCGAATGATTGAAGAGAACAATCCTGTTGGATCTTCCGAAACGACTATCCCTCAGCCAATTGAGCTGACGTCTGTAAAGCGGAAAGAAACTGAATCGTCACCAGAAGCTCAAACAGTTCCTGTTTCCTCATTTAATAAAACAGTAATGGCTAAACCTCCTGTTGCGCAACAGCTAGTAATGGAGGGTGTCACATCTGATCCCGTTCTATTGTATGCAGAACATAACGGTATTACATGGATTGATAAACGGCGTCAGAATGGCTGCCTGTGGTTGCTTGGCGATATGGGACTGTATCGGCAAATCAACGAACTGCGCAAGATGGGCTATGACTTCAAATATGCCAAGGAGGGTGGAAAGGCAACGGAAGGACGGCCTGGGTGGTTCATGCCAAAGAGTGCACATACTGGCGTTGAGATTCCACAACAACCAGTCAGAAAGCCCAAAACTGCCGAAACAGCAAAATCCTTGGGTGCTGAGCTCCAAGCACTCTTGACCGAAGACGAATATGAACCTCTCAAAAAATGCTTGCTTCAACATAACATCTTAACCGTTCAACAATTTGAGAATGCGAATCCATGGGTCATTATGAACCGATACGGTTTGTATAGTATCGGCCAAAGGCAAGCCCTTTATAAGCAAATCATTGCCCGCCTCACACCAGTCAAGGAGGTTGAGCCGGAACGTCTGTATATCCTTAGAACAAAAACCTCTACATATAGGGGCAATTCTGCTGCAGAAACCTTTGCGTCGTTCTGCGATAGTATTGCCCAAAAATATCCGCTTAAAATCAGATCGCTGCTGGATGCTCAGTACAATGGTAAAGGATCAATTGTGTTATCTCGGACGCCACCCTCTGGTGAGTATGTTAAGATCATGAATCCGATAGCTTATATTTCAGGTTCGCTTACCGTACAAGCCGCAGTGATTTATGGGCAGTGGATTTGCAAACTGTGCAATGAACCCGATTGCCCAGTTTCTATGTCCGAGCCAAAGCCGATTGAAAAGCCCGCAACACCCAAAGACAACCCCACTCTTGCTGTAGAACAGCCTTCTGTTGTTCTTACCCCACCCAAGCCCGAAATAGAAAATCTAAGAGACGAACCCAAGACGAATGTAGAAAAAACTGAACAACCCAAGCAGTCGGAAGTTCCAAAGCAACCTGAGCATAAGCCCCATATTCCGACAAATGCTCGACTGACTGAAAAGGCTGAGAAGATCGTGCTTGCCGCTGATCTTGATGGCATATCAATGGATGATCTCTATAATCAGCTTGGAACAACCATGGTTGCCACAAAACAGGCAGTAGCAGACTCCCTCCGCATAGTATCTGTCGCCGGAAGGCTCATTCACGAAGATGCCTTTGTAGACTGGGAAGAAGGCGCGGATCAGATGGAAAAAATCATCGATAAGCTCCTTGATAAAAACAGCGGCTATGTTTCTGCTGCTCAGCTTTATGAGTATGTTCATGCAGACATGCAGATGTTCCTGAACGACAATGACATGGATGATGTTCGGTCGGTGTACGACATAGCCCAGCATCTATTTGAAAAGGTTGGCTATCACGGAAAGCATCTCATGTTCCAGTCCAAGAATCATATTTCTAGGGGAGAAGTTGCTGTTACAACAAACCTTGATATTATGAAGAATTTTGCGCGCGATCAAGGCGGTTTCTTTATAGAGGAGGATCTTGAGGCATACCTGAAGAGCGTGGGCGTAAAGACTGGTAATCTGCGCGGACAGATGCAGGTATATGACAAACCTATCTTTCTCTTCTATGCTGAACATACCTATATCACCGGCGAGAGTATCGGCTTTACCGAAGTATGGTTTGAGAGTGTGCAGAAGGCTTTAGATAATCTGTTTGCCGACATGGGCGATCATGTAATACTCCGCAATATTCAACCCTGGTGGTATTCACAGCTTCCGGCGCTTCCCGGCAAAAGAGCGTGGACAGCCTTATTCTTGCAGAGTGTGTTGAGGCACTTCAGCAAAAACCTGAAAGGCACCCGCACTATCTATGGCTTGGATAGTCAGACTGGGGACACCCTACACGCGATGATCGTGAGCGGTACCAGTGAGATCAGCACATTTGCAGATGCTGTAATTGCGCTCCTTATTGATGAACAGATTGAGCAGCGACGGTTTGAAGCTGAAGAGCTACGCCAGCTGCTAGTTGAATACGGCATGGTAGCAGGTAATGAACTAATTTGGAAAATGCCAAAGGTTCTTGCGAAGGATGAACGCTTCATGTGGGATGCCGACGAAAAGCATGTTACAATAAAGGTGTGATGACTATGGCGAATACCGGATTTACAAGGGATGAGGTCATTCTTGCTCTGGATGTCCTCTATTTTTCCGGCGAAAAGCATTTGAATGAAAAAGCAAAAGCAATAAAAGATTTATGTGCATTGCTTCAGAAACTGCCAATCTATTCGCCGGAAGTCCGGAACGAAATTTTCCGTAACGAACACGGGGTAAGCAACCAGATAGCTGGTTTCAGACGAAGTTGTATCAATGGAGTCCGCAATCCAAGCATTGGAAAAATGTTTTTTGAGGTTGCTTTCGAGTTTGAAGATAAAAAAGAGGAATTGCACAGGATCGCTGAATCAATCCGGCGCAATTTACCATATTTCCAATCTAGTTTTGGCTCAACTGATGAAGACGATGGGTTTCCAGAAGGCATCTTGTTATCGCATCTGCATCGACTAATCGAGAGAAAAGAAGGTTCAAAGATTGTTCCTTCAAACCGATGCGGAATATGTCAATTGGAGCCAGAAGTTCTATATAAACCATGTGGCAATCTGCTTCAACAACATCTATTGGTAGCTCCGGCTTCAATGGATGGGAGCTTAAAATATTCAGCGAAAGATTTCATTACTGTATGCCCAAATTGCCACGCTGCGCTTCATCGGTATCGGCCTTGGGTAAATAAAGAAAATTGTGGAGAACTGCTCCGCTGACGGAGGTGCAATTATTCCGTGTATGGTTATGAATGGACAGAGGAATATGGAATCTTCCGTCTAACCATTGACGCAAAGCTCCAGAAAGAGATTCGTCCCGTTTTTCATGAGGAATTGGATTTCTTTGGTATGGATCAATACTGGGATTATCCCAAGGATACAGATGCGCCTATTCTTTGGGCAGAGGGTGTTCGTAATTATGTTTTGAATAAACAATGCGTTGCAAATGTTGAGGGGGGTGGCTTCTATACAAAGCCAACTGTAAAACTTTTGACAGATGAGCGTCTTCAGCTACAGGCAGTTGATGTTGACAGACTCTATGAGGTCAACAAACAACTGATGATTAGCCTGGAACAGAAAGCCATTTGTTTTATACAAGAGCAACATAAACATTACAACGCAAAAGGTTATGTCTCAATCTGCGCCTTTTCGGGCGGGAAAGATTCGTTATTATTGCTTGATCTGATGACAAAGGCACTTGCACCAAGTGATTACTATGTTGTATTCAGCAACACTGGTATGGAACTATCAGATACTCTTCACGCTGTTCAAAGAGCAAAGAAACATTGGCCGGAGCTTAGGTTCGAAGAAGCTAAGTGCCATATGGACCCAAAGGAATCTTGGGCCGAGATAGGACCGCCTGCAAACCGTTTGAGATGGTGCTGTGCAGTACACAAGTCGGTTCCAACAATCTTGCTGATTCGAAGAATAGCGGGCAAGAATTGCCGGGCGGTAGTATTTGATGGTGTAAGAGGCGAAGAAAGCTACCGCCGTTCTCAATATAAGGAGGTTGGCGAAGGCGTAAAAAACATGCTTCAAGTCAACTGCCATGCAATTCTGAAATGGTCATCCTCTGAGGTTTTTATTCATTTGCTAAAAAACCGAATTCTATTGAATAATGCCTACAAGAAAGGTCTTTATCGCGTAGGCTGTAAAGTATGTCCGATGTCTGCGCATTGGCAGGATTCTCTTATTGCTGCTTGTTATCCTGATGAAGTGGCTGATTCTCTGCATTTGCTGGAAGAAATTACTGTTTATGCAAAAGGAAAACTTGATAAGAAATATATTGAGGATGGCGGTTGGCAAGCACGCGCAGGCGGTAAAATTCTCAAACAAGGAGAAAATCGCGTCCATGAAACAATAGAAGATAATAGCATCGTTTTTTCAATAACACATGCAAGACAGAATTGGAATGATGTAATACCAATTTTTGGAAATCCAGTTGAGACTTCGGGCAAACATACAGTTCTTCAGACAAAACATGGTGTTTTTGATATGAGAGTTGACAACGGAGGAAATTGCATCAATGTATCGATTTCCCCATTCCTGAAAATGGATAGGTATGCTGTTTCGTCATTGAGAATGATCGCCAATAAAACGGCCTACTGTGTCGGCTGCAAGGCATGTGTGCCACAATGTCCCACCGGAGCATTTCAAATCATTGATGGAAAAATTGTAATTCGCAAAGATGCATGTGTACATTGTTATAATTGCTGTTCATATACAGACCGTGGATGCGTTGTGGCAAAATCATTACATGTACGAGGTGATAGTATGGCTAACCCGGACAAGTATCGTAACTTTGGATTCAGGCAGGCTTTTTATGCCCACTTTACAGAATGTGGAACAGATTGTTTCAACATGTCTGTATTAGGCAAAGACCAATACAAATCGCTTCTTCGATGGCTTGGCGATGCCGGGGTTCTGAAAAAGACAGTTAAGAACGGAAAGGAAACTGTGCTAGCTGAACTAACCGAATTAGGTCAGAAACTTCTTCCATTTGGCCCTTATAACCCTTTCCCTTGGGCTATTATGTGGGCTAATCTAGCCTATGATTCTATCGTATCTCGTTGCTTTTGTCTGAATGTTGAAAACGGAGCAACATTTGATAATGCGTACCTTGTTGATTGTCTTGATTCTGATATTGATGAGAAATATCGCAAGCAAGCAGTTAATTCGTTGCTTTCAACTTTTCGAGATTCCCCTATTGGTACAGTCATCAAGCAGGGAATCAATTTTAACAAAACACTCTATGTTCGTGCTGGCTGGGACTATCCCCATGCCGCAGCGTTACTCTATGCACTGTACCTCTATGCAGAGCGCACAGGACGTCGCAGCTTCACATTCACCGATTTGGTGAATGCCCATAATACTCCTGATGGCGCAGGCATGTCCCCGGCAGATATCTTCGGTATTGACGTAAAGAACTTCCGTGAGCAGGTTCAGGGCTTGGCCGTGAGTTTTCCGAAGTACATCCGCGTTTCCTTCGTCGCCAATCTAGATAATATTATCCTCGAACCAGAAGTCTCTTCTTTGGATATTCTCGCACTGGCCGAAGAATAAATCAGAAAGGATTTTGCCGCCATGCCTACCATCAAGTACAGTAGCTACCTGGAAATAAATCCGTCTTTTGAGTCAGTTGTTGATATTGATGCAGATAAGCGTCAACCGACAATGTGGCGGGATTATATCGTCGGCGATGATATGGAGAACCTTATCGAGCAGATGTGCCAATCTATCGGCAATGAAGCCCCGGACTTGCGCCGTTCCTTCTGGATCCACGGCTCATATGGCACAGGTAAGAGTTATGCTGCTATCTTTGTCAAGCATTTGATGGAAGAAAAGCCGGAAGTGGTGGATGCTTTCCTCGCTTCCTCCAGCCGACTGTCCAAGTACAGGAATCGTGTGTCAAAATTCCGCAGCAAGGGCGACTATCTTGTTGTGTGGAAGACCGGATGCACAGGCATTCGCTCTGGCGATATGATGCTGCTTGAGATGGAAAAAGCAGTCCAGGAAGCCCTGATCGCTAAGTTTGGTGACAAGGCACAGCTTGGCAGCAGTTCCTTGATTGATGCTGTGAAAGCAAAGCTGGCTGACCCCGGCACAAATTGGGATTACCTGATTGAAACGACAACATTGGGTGATGACTATAGCTCTGCAGACGAGCTCCGTGCTAAGGTGAACGCCGGTGATCTTTCTGCGATCCAGTCGGCTGCTGTCGTGATTCGCCAGCGCGGTGGCATGATCAACAACCTGGATACTTTCAAGGCATGGATTGCTGATGTGATTGATAGTAATGGTCTATCCAAAAGCGGCATCTTCTTCATCTGGGATGAGTTCACCGAGTATGTTGCCCATAGTGATGATCATACGGTCATGCAGCAGATTTCTGAATTCTGCAAAGAGAAACCGTTGTTTATGCTCTATGTTGTCCATCGCAGCCAAGAGATGGTGGATAGCATGGGCAAGGATCGCTATCAGATGATAACAAACCGTTTCCACCAGACGGAGTTCCATGTTAGCGCGGATGCTGCTTTCGACCTGATTGCCGGCTCCATCAACACACGAAATGGCATGAGTGAAAACTGGAAGGAAGACCGTAAGCCTGTCATCAGGCGAATTAAGCCTTTCCTGCCGGATATGTCAGGGCTGGACGATAAGATTAGCGAACAGATTGATATGCTGTGCCCGATGCACCCCATGACAATTCGTTTGCTGTCCCGCGTTGCAGAAAGTTTTGCGGCTGCCCAGCGAACCATGTTCCGTTTCATGAAGGATCAGTCTAATTCTGAACTTGGTTTCCTCGGATATATCAATCAGTATGGTCCTGATGATCAGGCTTGCTGGCTCACGCCTGAATGGCTATGGGATTACTTCTTCACCCGCGAAAGCGATTTTAGCGATAAGGATACCAAGGCTGCTGAGTACATCCATCACTATGAAGAAAGCAAACACCTGGTAGAAAGCGATGAGAACGCACATCGTGTGTTCAAGGTTGCTATGCTGCTGCTTGCTGTGATGTCCTCTACCAAGGGCGTTTATGGTGGCACTAAGGCTCATGGTGGCATATCTGCTACTCAGGACTGTCTGATCAACTGCCTTGCTGGTGTAATGACTGCCAATCAGGTAAAGGATCTGCTTGAGACATTGGAAGAGTGCAAGGTATTGCTCCGCGACGAAGCCACCAATCATGTTGTTCGCTTGCAGATGCCTTTCCGCGGCGGCACAGGCGATGACTTCAAGCTCCGCTATGAAACAAATGACAAGAAGTATACTCGCTATCAGATGTTCTCAAAAGATGGCAAGTTTGCGTCTGCGTTTGAGAAAATGGCATGGGATGAAAACGATCCTGCGTACAAACGCATGAAGATCTGTGTGTGCTGCGCAGAAACCAGTTCCATCAAGGCACGTCAGGATGAGATTCAGAAAGAACTGAATAAGTATCCTTACAAACTCGGTTTGCTGATTGTCACAGTGCGTGACGACGCACAGTATATGTCTATTCAAAGTGACCTGGCTAGTCGTGCCGCTCAGTCTGGGGAACCCCGACTGGTCATTGCTCTTGTCAAGACGCCTTTCACGGATGATAAGCGTAAGCAGTGGCTGACAAGCCTGACAAAACAGGAGATGGCAAGTGCCAGTGGACAAACTGCGTCTGCTTCTCAGCATGAAAACGATGCCCGCATTGTGATCAGTACCTGGATCAACGAGGCTGTAAACGGCAGTAAGATCATTGCATGGAACGAGACGCAGGTATTCAATAACCAGTTCGGCCTGGCCAACCTGCGTAAGACCATCCGCACAAATGTCCAGGATGTTCTATTTCCGTATGCACCAGAAACAATCGTTGTTACCAATACTGCATATAAGCCTTGTAATGATCCTGCCCCGCTCGCGGGTATCACACGTACAACTACTAACTCGCAGTTAAAGAGCGTACTTGACGTATTGAAGGCAGCCGGACTGTTGTCCTTGACCAGCATCGACGCTATGGTAGAAGCTGCCGGAAGTAAACAAGCTACTTCTATCAGCGAGCTTGCGAAGTTGATACGAACTGACATGCAGTCCGGTCAAAAAGTCGTTTTGAATGATCTGTGGGGGAAACTCCAGGAACGTCCTTTTGGTTATTATAATAGCATTGCCTGTGGTATATTGCTGGGCTATGTATTCTCTTGCTACAAGGACAGTGCCTATAGCTGGACAGACAATGCGCAGAGCACGCACGTCCTGGGTGAGACCACGCTCAAAACGTTGATCCTGAACATGGTCAAGGGGACCATGACAACTGACTATCTTTCTGCGGGTAGCATTACCTTTCAAAAGTTCCGTGATTATGCTCAGCGAATCCTGAATCTGTCAGATGCACAAATTGCGAATGAGACAGAGTGCTGGCACAATATGCGCGAGGCTGTGACTAAAGCCGGTTCTCCGTTCTGGGCACTCAAGTATCTTCCGGATGAAACCTATGGAACCCCTGATTTCAAACAAGCTGCAATGAAGATCATCGACAACATGCAGGAATTCCTTGCCGCTGAAAATGATCGTGAAAGCGTTATGAGTAATGTCATTCAGCTTTTCCAGGGACGAGGCAAGCTGCGAGTCAATCTCACGAAAGCCTTTCAGGATAAGAATGTTATGGCATCCGCTTTCCGTACATTCTTATTTACGGCATCGCCTGAGCTAAAGGCCATTGCCAGCAAACTGAATGTGAAGCCGGAAGAACTGAGCGACAAACTGCATATGGTTATGCAAAACGCCATCTATACTTGGACAGAAGAGCAAGTTAAGGAGAAGCTTGCGGATGTTGTAAGTGAGTATAGTTACCTCGATGCATTAAATACTGCATTGGGTAAGGTCTATCATAGCACAGAAGATGCTAAGAAGGATCTTGCTAACCTGTTCAAATTCCTTCGCATTTCCATGCCTGCGATTGAAAGGCTCGGAAAACCGTGGTTTGTTGCATTGCAGATCCTGTATAAAGTCTCTCGCAATGGCATTATCCATATGAGCCAGGATGAGCGTGCATCTGATGTTGCTGTTCTGTCTCAGCATGGAAAGGATGCAATGGAATGCCTAACGGATGCTAAGCCTGTGCTGGCAGACATTTTGGAAAGCGAAAACCTTGAGTGTACCCAAGAGGAACTGAATTCGATTTTTGCTGGTCTTAGGGATATGACTTGTGACACCTCGCTGTCTCAGTTTGAAAAAGAACTGAAGGCACAGATCGGTCGCATCAGTCAAGCGCGAAATCGCAGTCTGCTTCAGGAACGCTGGGTCAGTCTGACCGGTAAGGATTCTGTCAAGGCTTGGTGCTCTGACCATGGCGCACCGCTGCTCTGGATTGTTGCCAAAGAATACAAGAAGGCTTTTGCAACGGTAATTGATGTACAAAAGAATAATCGCGTTCTCGACCAAGAGGTTCAGAAAGCAATATCTGTCCTGGAAACTATGGATACATCTATCCTGACTAACGACCAGAAGATTGCTGATGCCTTTATGGGAATTGTTGGCGTAGAGTATGCGCAGCTTTTCCAGGAAAACGGACCCGCTATTCTTGCCCAAGCCAAGATGAGGATTGGCAATGACATGAGTTCTTGGGATACTTCGGATTTGCCTACGCTGCAGGGGTTGCTGAAAGACGCACAAAAGGCAAAAGCAAAAAAAGAAAAGCTGGAAAGTGCAAAGAAAAAGGTAGCCATCATGCCCGAAAACGATCTGCGCAATTGTATCAAGCAGTTTATGGATGAGCATCCGGAATTCTGCGATTTCTTCACCAAATAAGGAGGAACCAGAAATGACCATTCCCCAGGTTGTTGATGCACTATGCAAGGAAAAGCAGGAGGGAATAACCTCTCGCTTTCCTTGTCGCGCCATCATGGTCAAGAATGTGAAGCGGTACTGCGAACTTCTCTCTGAATTGCAGAAAATTCCTGGCATCAGGAAGGTCTCCGCAAATGAACTCTTCTCTTCTGCAGATGTTATGCCTCACTATGCAAATCTGAAAGATCCGCAGTATGCAGATCAATGGGTAATCTTACCAGGAGTCAGCGAATACCTCCGCCTGTTTAGCAAAAGTGAGGTTGATGCCAAGCGTTTCTCTTCTCTGTGGAGTTATCAAGGATCTGCGACCAGCAAGGGACGCATCATCATTCCTCTTTGGGGCTGCGAAGCTCAGTGGCACGATCGCTCCCTTCACCTCTGCGAAGACCTCCGACAGAACGATTTCTATTACGAATGCGATCTCGGTAATGATGAAGACCAGCAACTAAACTTGCTGATCTTGTCTGGTGCCTTCGAGCAGTATATTTCGCAGTTGTATTCGCAGAAAAGGCACATGCTCGTCGGCCTGCGTGAATGGTATGAGTATTGGTCTGCTCCTTCAGAAGAACGGAATTCCCTTTTACTCTTAACAAAGCGTTATGCTTCGATCCAACCAACCGCCGGCTGCGTATCTATTCGCGTCATTCAGGATACATTTTCTTTCGTTCGAGAAAACCTTCAGGATGGCTATACACTTACAAAAGAAAACTGCCCTGCTGTCGCTCAAGACTTGCTGTTTGATTATGCCTTGGCTGGAAAGACGCTTGATGAGGCGATCCTGTCTGTTTTGAACATCTCGCTCTTTGTTGGCGTCGATGTTATGAGTAAATGGGATACATTCAGTGAAGGAAAAAAGCAGCTGGTCTTACTTTGGGAAAAACGTCATCCAGAAGACAACTACCTGAATCATTGCTTTCAGTCCGGCGCATCACTTGCTGATATTCCAGATCATATCCTTCATGACATATTCTTACTGCGTGCTGCTCATCCAAATTGGATCGGTGAGAGCCAAAGCCTTGTGGCTGCAATGAAGCTCCAGAAGGATCCTGAATTCTTTATGGCGCTGGATCAGATGCCTGTATATGAAGAGCGTCTCCAGTTCCTGACGGGTAATGATAAAGAGGAAAGAATTTACTTGCTCCATATCATCGGGAAATGGATGCGCGAAGATGCAAGTCAGGTTTTGAATTGTCAGGCACTCAATCGCATATATCCTGAACTGTATGCTTACCTTAGTGGTACTCAATATGACTCTGAATTAAGCAGGTATTTTGCTCTCTATAAATCTCATAAGCTTGAGAACTCCCTACCCGCAGATGAGGAGCTGTATTTCTCAAACATACAGACAGATACATACGATTACAGGTATACTGCGCTTAGTGATGCCCTATCGGATGACTGCGTTGTCCTTTGGATCGACGCTCTTGGCGCGGAATGGCTTCCACTATTACACTGGGCGTTGAAGCAAGATCCGAACGGAAAAATCGGCAGTGTGTCTATCACCCAGGCAACACTGCCAACAGAGACTCATTTCAACGATCAATGGATTCAGATGGATGTTCCTTATGAAAAAATGGATCGTTTGGACAAATTGGCTCACAAGGGTGTTATCGATGATCCAGATTATTATGCCTGCGTTGAAGACCAGTTATCTTTTGTTCATAGCATTACAAAAAAAGTTGATGAACTCCTGAAGTCGTACCAGAGAGTCATTATTACCGGTGATCACGGTACAAGTCGCCTTGCAGCACGATTCTTTCATAAACGAGATGGCATGACATCACCTCAAGGCGCAACAGTATGTAGTCACGGAAGGTATTGCAAGCTTGTTTCATCAACACTCACGCAGACATACCAGGTAATTGTCAAAGATAAGGATGATTATCAGTACCTAGTGTTTGCGAATTATGATCATTTCACACAGTCTGGATTTGCAGCAGGCGCAGATGACGAAACTGCTATATATGGTGAAGTTCATGGTGGTGCAACACCGGAAGAAATGCTTGTCCCTGTTGTTGTGTTTGACAGCATTAAGGAGAAGCCTTTGACTGCTCAATGGAAGAATGCAACAATCAAGATTGTGGCGAAGAAGGCTAAGCCTGTATTGAAATTTAATCGTCCAATCAATAGCCTTCAAGTCAAACTTGCCTCCATTGAAGGCATATGCGTTGCCTCTCCTGACAAAAAGCAGTGGTCAATTGAATTTTCAGGTATTGCTCCAAATACATATATCGCTTTCGTTGCTGCAGATGGCATTCTTGTTGATGTAGAGCCGCTTTTGATTAAGCATGCACTTGGAGGAGGGGACGGTGATTTGCCTTGACAAGAAAGAAAAACTGCTGTGATTGCGGAAAGCAGCTAAAGAAAGATGAAATAGCCCTGTCGCAAAAGCTGATTGATTTAGATACCACAGACTTCTATTGTTTGCATTGCCTTGCGGAGTACATTGGCTGCGCTGAGCAGGATCTGATTGTGAAGATCCAAGAGTTCAAAGAACAGGGTTGCACCCTGTTCCTGTGATGGAGGATATTCATGCTTGAAGATAAAATCAGGGAAGTATTTGCTGACATGGTGGTACTCAAAGATCCACAGCGCAGTCAGTATTTCTCCAACCTCAGTATTCCCTCATACATGCGTGACTGGCTGGTAATGAAATTCTCTGATGATGAGGGCAATATTGACTACGAGAGCGTCAGGCGGTACATTAAGCGATATATACCTAATCGAGATGACTTTGAGCAGTACAAATTTCAGATGGTCAATGGGGAAACTGTTCAATTTCTGGCTCGTGTGCGTGTATCTGTTGATGTAAAGAGCGGCAAAACAATGTTTGAGTTACCAGACTTTGGCGGCTCTCGTGGCGGTGCTGCTGGTGTTGTTGCTTTTGACGTTGCTAATGAATGGCAGGCAACACTTCTTCATGAAAGTGAAAACTGGGGCATTATTTCACTTTGTTGGACGATGGAAGGAACACCCGCAAAACCGAAGGGTGTTATTACCATGGTTGGATATAAACCTTTTTGTCCATATTCCATCGATTTGGATTTCTATCGGGAAGCAAGAAAAGAGTTTACTACCCAGGAATGGATTGACGTCATTATCAGTGCAGTTGACTATAATCCAAACGGCTACTGCAATAAAGATGGCGAAGTGAGCGAAGAAACAAAGCTATATTTTCTGCGTAGATTGTTGCCTTTTGTCGAAAAGCGTGTGAACCTAATCGAACTAGCACCGAAGGGTACTGGCAAGAGCTATGTCTTTGAAAAAATCAGCAAACGCGGTTGGCTGATCAGCGGCGGTACTGTATCTCGTGCATCCTTGATCTATGACAATGCAAAGAAAATCGGCGGCTTGTTGACACGCTTCGATTACGTCGGCTTTGATGAAGTTCAGTCCATCACATTTGAACAGCCAGGACAAATCCAGCAAGCTCTGAAGCATTACATGGAATTTGGTGAGATCAAGGGATTCGATGCAATGCTGACAGCAGACGCAGGTGTCATTGTGCTTGGTAATATTGACGCAGATCGCTTTGACATTAATAAAAACATGGTCGCACACATCAGCGAAGTATTCGGGGAATCGGCTACTCTAGACCGATTTCATGGCTTTATTCCGGGCTGGGAAATTCCCCGTATGACTACTGGTATGATCGCAAAGGGGTGGGCAATTAACACGGAGTATTTTGCAGAGGTACTCCATGCGCTGCGCGATGATCTTAGTTATGCTTCTATCGTAGATGAGCTTATTGCTACATCTTCAAAAGCTGATAAGCGTCACACAACAGCTATTACAAGGCTCTGTACTGCATTTCTGAAGCTGCTTTTCCCGCATGTACAATCAAGAGAAGATATTTCCTGGGAAGAGTTCGAAAAGTATTGCCTTGCTCCAGCCATCGACATGCGATCTGTCATCTATAAGCAGCTCTGCATTATTGACCCTAAGGAGTATAATGTTCCCAGCAAAGGTATTCCTGAGTTTTCTCGCAAATAAACATACAGGAGATACTTTCATGATCTACGCTGATCACGCTGCCACAACGATGCTTTCTCCTAAAGCTAGAGAGGCTATGCTTCCATGGCTTTCCGAAGGATATGGGAACCCATCCACGCTCTATAGCCTTGCGCGAAATCCGCGCAAGGCTATTGCTGATGCCCGAGCTAAAATTGCTGAGGCAATTAAAGCTAAGCCGGACGAAATTCTCTTTACATCGTGTGGCACTGAGTCTGACAATTGGGCATTGTTGGGAACAGCATTGCGTTTTCCAAACCAAAGGAAACGCATCATTACGAGCAGTATTGAGCACCATGCTATTCTGCATACTTGTGAATTCCTTGAGAAACTTGGGTACGAAGTCATATATCTCCCTGTTGATCGTTTCGGTCTGATTAGTGCAACTAACCTGAAGTCAGCAATCAATAACGATACGATCTTGGTTTCTATAATGTACGCCAATAATGAGATTGGAACTATTGAACCAGTATGGGAGTATAGCCGGATTGCTCACGAACAAGGCGTGCTCTTTCATACTGATGCTGTTCAAATCATCGGGCACGATTATGTTGAAACCCAGACAATAAATGTGAATATGCTTTCTGCATCTGCACATAAATTCAACGGACCCAAGGGTGTTGGCTTCCTCTATGTTAAGAGGGGTACACCCATTGAACCCCTGCTTCATGGCGGCGGTCAGGAAAATGGAATGCGATCAGGTACTGAAAACGTTGCTTCCATTGTCGGCATGGCAACAGCTCTTCAGGAGCACATGAAGTCAATGGAGGCGGATCGAGTATTCCTTGAGGAACTGCGAGCTCAATTGATTGCAGGCCTTCACGCTGAGAATTTAGACTTCATTATCAATGGATCAGAGAATCACATTCCAGGTAGCGTTTCTTTGTCCTTCAGAAATGTCAAGGGGGAAATGCTACTACATCGGCTTGACCTCATGGGTATAGCTGTTGCAACTGGATCGGCTTGCAATTCAAAAGATACCGTGCTCTCTCATGTCATTAAAGCTATTGAGGTCCCCTCTGAATATGCCCAGGGCACGATTCGAATAACTCTTGGTACTGACAATGATCGAGAACAAATTGATCGGATTGTTGCCTCACTGAAAAAGATAGTTAAATAGATGCTATTTCAGCAAAGCCTTCGAGATAAAATACTGTCTATCTTCTTCAGGTCTTAACGCGAAAGTTACTGTCTCTCCCAAGCTTATTGACTTCTTCAATCTGATTACCTATCAAGGTGCCGATGATGTGGGGGGTCAAAGTAATAGGAATATAGCAATCCAATGTACACATATATGTGGATATGACCAGCATCAACCTATGAAGGTGAGGCAATATTTGCGACATATGGTTGTTTATCACCACATTTTTTATATTTTGAAAACACAAGGCTCTTCAGTTCACTATGAACAGAAGAGCCTATATTATTATCCCACAGTCTTCGATAGCATCTGCAACACCTTTACCATCTCAGGATTGCTAAGCACTTTCATCAACAGCTCCGCATCGATACCGGACGCTGCAGCCTGCTCTGTTGCAGAAGACGTATCCTTCTGATCAATGTTGGCTACTTCAGCCCCTTTTCCCTGATAGAATGCCCTTTCGAGAAGCTGCGCATTCTGCCGTCTGTTTTCGTCGAGAATATGCGAATACTGGTCAGTAACCATCTGTGCCTGGGAATGACCGGAATCGCCTTGCACCGACTTGATGTCACCACCATTCAGCTTGAGCTTATAGGTAATGCTCGAGTGACGCAGACTGTGAAACACCACCGAAGGAAGGTCATTATCGGCGATGAGGTCTTTCATCGCTTTTCTGATGCGGGATGCTTCAGTGGGCAAGCCATTAGCGGTTGCAATAACCAGCTTGTAATCCGCATATTCGCTTCCGATGGCCTCAATAATTGCATCCTGCTCCATCTTCCATGCAACAAGCATTTTGGCAACCGACGTTGGAAGGAATACCTTACGGACGCTGGAAGGGGTTTTGGGTTTTTTCAGAACCAGCTGCGTTTTGTTACCTTGCCCCTGTTCAGGAAATGCGTAGATGATATCCTTCGATTCCAACATTTTCATGGCCTTTTTGCTGACACGCTGCAATTCCTTATTGATGTAGATGGACGTTTCGTTTTTCATCATACTCTCTTCGGAAATATCAACGCAGTCCCAAGTTAGACCAAGCAGTTCACCAATTCGGAGCGAACAAGCAAATGCCAGATTTAAGCACAGTTTCAACCTTTCGTCCTCGCAGTATTCGATTGCCTTAAAAAGTGTGGACGCATCCCAAATTTCACGCTCCTTGGGTTGCGCCTTTGGAACGGTGGCATATCGAGCGGGGTTTTTGTCAACCAAATCCCATTTCTCAGCTTGATTGAAGGCACTTCTGAGCAGACTATGCACCCTGCGCACCGTTGAAGGCGTTACCGTTGTATTGGTCTTCTTGCTCTTTCGATCCGTCATCTTGTGTACAGCCGGCGTTTTGCGAAGCGTCTGGTAGTACTTCTCAAGTGACCGTGCTGTGATCTCTCTGATCTTCATGTTCCCCAGATAGGGCTCAATATAGTGCGAAATAAGCGCCGTGTTCGCGGTGTATGCAGATATAGACCATTTGGTTTTTCCATACAGAGAGACATATTCAGAGAGAAGTTCCGATACAGTCGTGCAGTTCGGAATCGTAAAGGTTCCCAGCTGCTGACTGTACTCGATTTCTGCTTTACGCGCTTTCGCTTCTTGTAGTGTCTGAAAGGTTTCCCATTTCTGCCTCCGGTTCCCCTTGTCATCAACATATGGATAGATGACGCAGAAGCGATCATTCCTCGTCGTAATAGAAGCCATTGAACGTCCTCCTCTCAATCAAGTTCCTTTTCTCTGGTTCATTATGTCCTGCAGTTCTTCTTGACGGATATACCAGCTCTTTCCAATCTTCTTTCCTCGGAGATCATGGGATTGTATCATCCTGTAAAGATCCCGCTCAGGAATACCCGATAGCTGAGACGCCTCATTCAGTGGGTAGAAAGGCTTATTACTGACGGCGCAAGTAAACCCATCAGGAGACTGGACAGTAACCTTGGTATACTCAGCCTGATTCTGATACCAGGACTCAAAGCTCTGTTTCGTTACCCTTGGTTTGCCTGCAACACGGATGGTAACGAACGCGGATTTCACCTTGGTGTGTAGCTTCCAAGCCTGTCTGCGATCCAAGCCCAGCAGTCTGCCAAGTTCCGGAATGGTCATGGAGCTTTCCTCAAGCAATCGATCACGTTCTCGATCCTGCGCAACACGGTAGCGATTCTGACCTGCATACCATGTATCAAACACTTCTCGCGGAACCCTCAGCCTGTTGTCGATTACGACCGTCCTCAGTCCTGCAGACTGGATGAGGTCATAAACGCTGCAAGTCTTAATATCCAGCATTTCACCGATTCTCTGTGCGGAGTAAAACTCTTTCTCAAGCTGCTTTCCGGGTTCTTCGCCGGTGACCTTGCGATAATGCGTTTGGCCTGCATACCAGTCTTCAAAACTCTTCTTCACAATCCGCATCTTCCCGGCAATCTTTACAATTTCAAAGCAGTTTTTCTTGAGCAGCCAGTAGCTGTCAGTTTTTTTGATCCCCAACAGCTCCCTCATTTCACGGACAGACATGGTCGTGGCTTCCCTGTCCATAGCCAAGATTTCCCCCTTCCTTTCAGACTGCTAAAAAAGATGATAGCACAACGCTCGCAAAAGCTTGAGGCTGTCGATGAGCTTTCGAGCCCGGCTGCTTCACTTCTGAAGCAGCCAGGAATTGAAAGACTCCTTAGGAATGCGGTACCCCAGATTGCTGATACGAATAGCAGGGAACGCCTTCCTGTGAATCAGCGAATAAACTGCTTTGCGTCCAACGCCCAGAAATTCCATCACTTCATCTACGGTATAGCAGCGCCGTTCCGGTCTGGTGGATTCAGCAGGCGTCGTGTGGGTAGTTTTCTGTTCCTGCATGATGTTCATTCGCATCTTATTATCTCCTCCTTAGGACGAAGTTCGTATTCTTCCCTCATCTAAGACATGTGCGGAGAGATGCCTAATGGAACCCTGACGAACGGTTAATTTGAAATTTGTTGCGATTTTCTTTGTATTGCAAAAAGAAAACTCCGGGGGAATTATCCCGGAGAATCCTGATATGCAGTTCTTGATCAGAGCTTGTGATTTTAGCTCGCCATACGGGAGCAGGAAACAAACCAGCGTCTAATATTTCGTCCGGTGACAGATCTGATATGTACCCAGTTTTCTGGACACCGGTTCAAAATTGAATAATTAAGATTCCA
>ENA-ORSS01000619-ORSS01000619.1-human-gut-metagenome-genome-assembly--contig:-NODE-619-length-42255-cov-7.307607_pt1 | contig 42255 bp, 27 predicted proteins | sample MGYA00241899_ERZ509162 | MGnify/ENA primary metagenome ERZ509162 (study PRJEB26280, sample SAMEA2338641) | human gut metagenome | biome: human gut; feature: human-associated habitat; material: faeces... | reverse complement strand
CAGTTGTTTCTTCTGACTTCTTGGGTGACACTCACACTTCTATCTTCGATGCTAAGGCTGGTATCGCTTTGACTGATACTTTCGTTAAGGTTGTATCTTGGTACGACAACGAAATCGGTTACTCTAACAAAGTTCTCGATCTGATCGCTCACATGGCATCTGTAAACTGCTAATTGACAGTAAAAAACATCAATATGTAGGCGACTTCTTCGGAAGTCGCCTATTTTTTTACCCCAAACTCTTCTTCTTTGCCCGACATTCTCCTATAATTACCGAAAAATGAACGCGTAAAAACGGAACAACTAGAGCTTTATAGTGCAACAGTTACTGCACTCACAGTGCAATAGTAAGTGCACTCGCAGTGCAGTAGTTAGTGCACTCGCAGTGCAGTAGGCAGTGCACTCATGCGGCATAAGTTGTCCAGGCAAATTTGCTAACAGAGATATTTATTGGGGCATATTAGCATTTGGACTCCTGAACTGCCATTAAACAATGAAAGAGAAGCGGCAAAGCACATATAGAAGCGTCTAAAATAACAGAAGCTACTCCAACCATTCACATAAACAGTTAGAAATTATTAAAGTATAGGCGTCTTCGAACTGAATCGCCTATTTTTTTTGCACTTTTGCGTATTGTTTCAAAAAGGTTCCTTGACAAGGGACCTGATGAAAAAGCACCAACAACGGTTGTTTTACGATAGCTTTTACAAAGATGATACAAACTCAGAATCCTTTTTTTGAAAATAACCATACCCCTCACGGTACCGTTCCCTTCGACCGCATTGCCGTGGAACACTATGCCCCTGCCATACGCGAAGGAATACGTCGTCAAAATGAAGAAATAGATGCCATTGTCTGTAATCCCGCTCCCGCCGACTTTCAAAACACAATATTGGCGTTAGAACTGTCGGGAGAATTGCTGCGACGTGCCGAAACAGTATTCGACAATCTGCTCAGTGCCGAGACCAACGACGCCATGCAGGAACTGGCCAAGGAGCTGATGCCCCTGCTTAGCGAGCATGCCAACAACATCACACTGAACGAACGCCTTTTCGAACGTGTCAAGACGGCTTACGAACATCGCTACGACGAAGCACTGACGGCCGAACAACGGAAACTGACCGAGGATACGTACGAAGGATTTGTACGCAGCGGAGCCAACCTGCAAGGAGCCGACAAGGAGAAGTATCGCGAGCTGTCGCGCCAACTGAGTCTGCTAACCTTGCAATTCAGCGAAAACAACCTGAAGGAAACCAACGACTATCAACTGGTACTGACAGACGAAAGCCAACTGAAAGGTCTGCCCGAAAGCGCCATCGAAGCAGCCCGGGAAACAGCCAAAGAGAAAGGACAGGAAGGATGGATCTTCACCCTGCAAGCCCCCAGTTATGTTCCTTTCCTGACTTATGCCGACAACCGCGAACTACGGAGAGAGCTCTACATGGCCTACAATACGAAATGTACGCACCCTAATGACTACAACAACCTGGACATCGTCAAGCAACTGGTCAATACGCGTCTGGAAATAGCCCGACTACTGGGATACAAGGACTATGCCTCCTACAAACTGGAACGACGCATGGCCCAAAACAGCGCAAACGTCTATCACCTGCTTAGCCAACTGCTTGAGGCCTACAAGCCGACGGCTCTGAAGGAATATGCCGAGGTGCAGTCGCTGGCCCGTGAAGAACAAGGTGAAGATTTCGTCCTGATGCCGTGGGACTGGAGTTATTATTCGCAAAAGCTGAAAGACCGTACCTTCAACATCAACGACGAAATGCTTCGTCCCTACTTCGAATTGGAGAACGTGAAGAAAGGTGTATTCAGCCTGGCTACCCGCCTCTATGGCATCACCTTCCAGAAGAATCCGGAGATCCCCGTTTACCACAAGGACGTAGATGCTTACGAAGTATTCGACCACGACGGAAGTTTTCTGGCTGTACTCTACACCGACTTCCATCCCCGTGCCGGAAAGCGTTCGGGAGCCTGGATGACCAGCTACAAAGGACAATGGGTAGACGAACAGACAGGCGAGAACAGCCGTCCGCACGTATCACTGGTGATGAACTTCACCAAACCCACACAGGAAAAGCCCGCCCTGCTGACCTTCAGCGAAGTCGAAACATTTCTGCATGAATTCGGCCACAGTCTGCACGGCATGTTTGCCAATTCTACATACGAAAGTCTGAGCGGAACAAATGTCTATTGGGATTTCGTAGAACTCCCATCCCAGTTCATGGAAAACTTTGCTACCGAAAAAGAGTTCCTGCATACCTTTGCCCGCCACTACCAGACAGGCGAACTGATTCCCGACGAACTGGTACAACGTCTGATAGATGCACGCAACTTCAATGTAGCTTATGCCTGTCTGCGTCAGGTAAGCTTCGGTTTGCTCGACATGGCCTGGTACACCCGTACCACACCTTTCGACGGTGATGTCCGCACCTACGAAAAACAGGCATGGGCCGAAGCTCAGATTCTGCCACAAGTCGAAGGAACCTGCATGAGTACCCAGTTCTCGCACATCTTTGCAGGCGGATATGCCGCAGGTTACTACAGCTACAAGTGGGCTGAGGTACTGGACGCCGATGCCTTCTCGCTTTTCAGGCAAAAAGGCATTTTCAACCCCGAAGTAGCCGCATCTTTCCGCGAAAACATTCTCTCGAAAGGTGGAACCGAACACCCTATGACCCTTTACAAGCGTTTCCGCGGACAAGAACCAACGATTGAGGCATTATTAATAAGAAACGGAATAAAAAAAGAATGCTAATGAAAAGAAAATCATTGTATATTTGTCACTTGTTGCTAATGCTGGCACTGATTCCCGTCTTCAGCGGTTGCAATACCGAAGACGATCTTATCCGAATCTTTACCGGAAAGACATGGAAGATGAGTCGGATTACCATAGAAGGAAAAGAAAATGAACAGTTCGGAGCCATCGTATGGGACTCGGAAGCTGCCTACAACCAAAGCATCGAACTTCTGAAGGCTGAAAACAACTTCACCGTCGTCTTCGAGGGAATTGAAGTGAACGGAGAACTGAGCGGAAACAATGTTACTGTCAATGGAGTCAAAGTAAAAAATGCCACAGGTACCTGGACGGCTGACGGCAAAAACGGCAACATTAGTCTGAATCTGAAAATCTCAGCTTCCGAGACCGATCCGCTTGCCAAAGAATTCATCAAAGGCATGCAAAACGTATTCAAATACGAGGGCGACGAGAACCAAATCACCCTTTATTATAAAGAAGGCCAGACAACCTGTCTGATAGGATTTGCAAAACAATAAGAACGATATGGACAACTCAGAAAACGAAAAACAGATAGCTTTGGACAGACGCTACATACGCATGGCAAGCATTTGGGCCGAAAACTCCTATTGCAAGCGTCGCCAGGTAGGTGCGCTCATCGTCAAGGACAAGATGATCATTTCGGATGGTTACAACGGCACTCCTTCCGGCTTCGAGAACGTATGCGAAGACGAGAACAATATTACCAAGCCTTATGTGCTTCATGCCGAAGCCAATGCCATCACCAAAATAGCCCGCTCCAACAACAGTAGCGATGGAGCTACCATGTACGTCACCGCCTCGCCCTGCATCGAATGTTCCAAGCTGATCATCCAGGCCGGCATCAAGCGGGTGGTGTACTCCGAGAAATACCGCCTTGAGGACGGGCTCGATCTGCTCAAACGGGCAGGCATCGAAGTTGTCTACATCCCCATTGAAAATGAACAGAGCTAACTATTTATATTAACCACTAATCATTTACTAAAAATACATGAGTACAAAGAATTCATCCCGCTTCATGCCACTCGTCATAGCTGTCTGTGTGGTAGTGGGCATTCTTATTGGAACATTCTATGCCAAGCATTATGGCGGAACAAAGCTTGGCATCATCAACGGTTCGTCCAACAAGCTTAATGCCTTGTTGCGGGTAATCGACGACCAGTATGTAGATACCGTCAACATGACAGACCTGGTCGAAAAGGCCATGCCTCAGATTCTGGCCGAACTGGATCCCCACTCCACCTACATCCCTGCACAAAAGCTGGAAGAAGTCAACTCCGAACTGGAAGGCAGCTTCAGTGGCATTGGTGTACAGTTCACCATTCAGGAGGACACGATTCATATCAACAGTGTCGTTCCTGGCGGCCCGTCGGAGAAAGTTGGCCTGATGGCTGGCGACCGCATCGTCATGGTGAACGACAGTCTTTTTGTCGGTAAAGGACTGACCAACGAAAAAGCCATGCGCAACCTGAAGGGACCTAAAGGCACCACCGTCAAGCTGGGTATCAAACGAGCCTCTGAAAAAGAATTGCTCGACTTCACCATTACCCGTGGCGACATTCCGCAAAACACCATCGATGCCGCTTACATGATCAACGATAAGTTTGGCTACGTGCAAATCAGCAAATTCGGACGTACTACACACGTTGAACTGCTCAATGCCATCGCACAGCTCACCCATAAGGATTGTCAGGGACTGATTATCGACTTGCGCGACAACACCGGAGGCTACATGGAAGCCGCTACCCGCATGGTCAACGAATTCCTGCCCGAAGGCAAACTGATTGTTTACACCCAGGGACGCAAATATCCGCGCATGGAAGAATATGCCAACGGAACAGGCAGTTGCCAGAAGATGCCGATTGTGGTGTTGGTCAACGAAGGTTCTGCCTCGGCAAGCGAAATCTTTGCCGGTGCCATACAGGATAACGACCGCGGTACCATTGTAGGCCGCCGCTCGTTCGGAAAAGGACTGGTACAACAGCCTATCGACTTCAGCGACGGTTCGGCCATCCGTCTGACTATCGCCCGCTACTATACCCCGTCGGGTCGCTGCATCCAGCGTCCTTACGAGAACGGAAACAACAGCGAATACGAAATGGACTGGATCAACCGTTACGAGCATGGCGAGTTCTTCTCGAAAGACAGCATCAAGCTCGATGAAGACCAGAAATATTACACCACCCTCGGACGTCCTGTTTATGGTGGTGGAGGTATCATGCCCGACGTATTCGTACCGCAAGACACGACTGGCGTATCTTCCTATCTGATAGAAGTAAGTAACAAGGGTTTGATTCTGCAATTCAGCTTCCAGTATAGCGACCGCAACCGCAGCAAACTGAGCGAATGCGAAAACGAGGACGAGATGTATCAGTATTTACGCCGTCAAGGCATTGTAGACCAATTCATCCGCTTTGCCGACTCCAAGGGTGTGAAACGCCGTAACCTCCTCATCCATAAATCTCATAAGTTGCTGGAAAAGAGTCTTTACGGTAACATTATCTATAATATTCTGGGCCGTGAACCTTACATCCGCTACCTCAACCAGAGCGATGCAACGGTTAAGACTGCATTGGAAATATTGGAAAAAGGCGAAGCATTCCCTAAAGCTCCCGCCCCAACGCCTCTAAACGAAACGGACAATGAAGGAAAAGAAAAAAGAACTGCGCAGGCAGATAGCTTTGTTGAAGACGCAACACAGCTCTTCCGCTACGCAGCAGTCTGCTGACATCATGGCCGCCCTTGAAGACCATCCGGCTTTCAAGGCAGCCCATACCATATTATTGTATCACTCGCTGAAAGACGAAGTAGATACCCACAATTTCATCCGGAAGTGGAGCCGCTACAAGCGGATACTGCTTCCGGCAGTTGTAAATGACGATCTGGAACTGCGCCAGTATACCGGTCCCGACGATCTGACCGTCGGCAAATATGGCATCGAGGAACCTTCGGGCACTCCTTTCTGCGACTACGACGCCATCGATCTGATTATTGTACCCGGTGTAGGCTTCGACCGTCAGGGCAACCGGCTGGGACGAGGCAAAGGCTACTACGACCGCCTGCTGCCCCGCATACCGTCGGCCTATAAGATAGGTATCTGTTTCCCCTTCCAATTAGTAGAAGAAATTCCAGCGGAACCTTTTGATATCCGCATGGACGAAATCGTAACAAAAGAATGAAAACAAATTATCACACCCACACCACCCGCTGCCAGCATGCCACAGGAAGCGATGAAGAATTTGTATTGAGCGCCATCAAAGGCGGGTTTCAGGTACTCGGTTTTTCCGACCACACTCCCTGGAAATACCGTACCAATTATGTATCAAATATCCGCATGTTGCCCGACGAACTTCCCGGATACGTGGAAAGCCTGCGTGCCTTGCGCGAAAAATACCGCGATCAGATAGACATCAAGATAGGACTGGAATGCGAGTATTTTCCCGAATACATTTCGTGGCTGAAAGAACAAGTCAAGGAATACAAGCTGGATTACCTGATATTCGGCAACCACTTCTATCACACGGATGAGAAGTTCCCCTACTTCGGACGAAATACCAACAACCACGATATGCTCGACCTGTACGAGGAAAGTGCCATCGAAGGCATGGAAAGCGGACTGTTCTGCTGCCTGGCTCATCCCGACCTCTTCATGCTGTCTTACCCCGAATGGGACCACCACTGTACCACCATCAGCCGACACATCTGCCGGGCCGCTGCCCGACTCAACATTCCGTTGGAGTATAACATCAGCTATGCCTCATACAACGAAATGCACGGAACCGAATCGTTCCCTCATCCCAAGTTCTGGCATATCGCAGCTGCCGAAGGATGTACGGCCATCATCGGAGTAGACGCTCACGTCAGCAAGTATCTGGAAGAACAGAAATACTACAACCGTGCCATAGAAGAACTTAAAGAGCTAAAGATCAAAACGATCGATAAACTTCTGTAAGTTCTTTCCGCTACAGCATGGAGGGGAACAGACTACCCCTCCATCATTCTCCACGCCATCGGCAGCGAAGCTACAATATCGCCGGCAGTCATACCGATTTCACCTTGTTTGCGGGCTGCGATGTCACCCGCCAGACCATGCACATAGACACCCAGTCGCGCAGCAGTTTCCGCATCGTATCCCTGTGCAAGCAAAGCAAGCAACACTCCGGTCAGCACATCACCGCTGCCTCCCGTAGCCATACCCGGATTTCCGGTCGTGTTGAACCAGCATTGTCCCGACGGAGATATAACAGCCGAATAGGCTCCTTTCAGTACAATGTGCACATCGGCTGTCCGTGCCAGTTCACGGGCTTTCATCAGCCGCTCGTACGAGTTCTGACATTTCCCCACCAAACGCTCCAGCTCTTTGGGATGCGGAGTCAGGATGCTTCCTTTGGGCAGATGTCCCAGATAGCTGCGATGTTCGCCCAGCAGGTTCAAGGCATCGGCATCGACTACCATCGGCACCTGACAGGATTCAATCTGATCAATCAACGCATTCTCCGTCTCGGGCGATTTCCCCAGACCGGGACCGATACCTACAGCCTGATAATCGTCGGTATCCGTTGCACCGGAGAAGCACGTCTCGCTGAAGTCTATCTCCGTCATGGCTTCGGGCACGGCAGTCTGCACGATGAAGTTGTTGCAGAAAGGTACATGCACCGTCAGCAATCCTACTCCCGAACGCAAGCAGGCCTTGGCAGCCAGCACCGATGCACCGGCCATCCCCTGCGAACCGGCTATCAGCAAAGCACGGCCGAAGTTGCCTTTATGCGCAAACTTGTCACGCGTTTTCAGTCGCCAGTTCACGTCGTCCGGTTCGGTCAGATAATAATCGGTAGTCATTTCGTCGATGGCTTCTTCACTCAGCCCGATGTCTAGTCTCTCCCACTCGCCTACATACGGTGCATTCTCGGCAAAGAGGAAAGCCAGCTTGGGCAACTGCAACGTCAGCGTCACATCGGCACGGACAATGCAGGAAGCCACGTTGTAGGAATTGTCCTCGCCCATCAGGCCCGAAGGAATATCGATGGCCACCACTTTCGCCGGCGAAGCATTAATGTACTTCACCACAGCAGCAAAGCCGCCGCTCAAAGGCTTGTTCAGACCGCTGCCAAACAGACCGTCAATCACTACATGGTCTTCCGTCAGCTGGGGCGGCACAAATTGGGAAGTAATTTCGTGAAACACAATACCGGCCAGTCCGCCCAACCGTTCCTTGTTCGCTTCGCAATCCGGCGAAAGCTGCCCTTTGGTGTTGAACAGATATACTTCAATGCTATATCCCTGTCCGGCCAACAGACGAGCCACCGCCAGTGCATCACCTCCGTTGTTACCCGGTCCGGCGAACACAACGAAAGGAGTGTCGACGTCGTCCCAACGTTCCGCAATGGCTTTTGCCAATGAATTGGCAGCCCGTTCCATCAGGTCGATGGAATCTATCGGCTCATTTTCTATCGTATATGCATCCAGTTGCTTGATGCTTGTTGTAGGAAAAATCTTCATATCGTTTGCTATTTTGCAACAAAGATAAAAGTTTAATTCAAGATTTGCTATCTTTGCCCAAACCCTAAATGAATATATCATGAAGATTTTCTTTACCTGCCGCTATCTGGCACTCCTATTCATCTTGCTCTGCACTCCTCGCCTGCAAGCCTCGGAAGCCGACACCGTACGCATTCGCGAAACCCGTGTTCCTGTCCTCATCGACCGCTCGGACAACGAACTGTTCTACTTGCGCATCGATGCCCGCCACTGTAAAACGCTGGAAGAAGTAACCGTGGACTTCGGTTCACAAGTCAACCTGAACGATATTGCAGCCCTGAAACTGTATTATGCCGGTACGGAAGGCGTACAGCGCGAAGGCAAAACATTCTATGCCCCTGCGGCATACCTGTCGCGTAACAATCCGCTCTATACCCGCAAAGCCAATCCGTCATATTCGATACTGGCAGCTACGGTTACCTCACCCGGCAAAACCGTTACGCTGAAGGCAGCGCAACCCTTATATCCAGGCATCAACTATTTCTGGATCAGCCTGCAGCTGAAACCCGATGCTTCACTGACTTCACTCATATCCGCCACCGTCAGTTCGGTCAAGACCGATGCGGGTGCAGCTCCCTTGCAATACGCACTGTCCTCGCCGCAACAACACTTTACGGGCATTGGTGTACGCCATGCAGGCGATGACGGCGCAGCTGCCTACCGCATTCCGGGCATTGTCACCAGCAACAAGGGAACCTTGCTCGGTGTGTACGACATACGCTACAACAACAGCGCCGATCTGCAAGAACATATCGACATCGGCCTCAGCCGTAGCACAGACGGCGGACAGACATGGGAAAAGATGCGTGTCCCCATGAGCTTCGGCGAATACGGCCATCTGCCGAAAGCCCAGAACGGCGTAGGCGATCCTGCCATCCTGGTAGACCGTCAGACGGGTACCATCTGGATTATGGCTGCCTGGACACACGGCATGGGCAACCTCCGTGCCTGGTTCAACTCGGGACAAGGGAACGAGCTGAACGAAACGGCCCAACTTATGCTGACTCGCAGCGACGATGACGGGAAGACATGGTCGGCTCCCATCAACATTACTTCGCAAGTAAAAGATCCCGAATGGTTCTTCCTGCTCCAAGGACCCGGACGAGGCATATCCATGGAAAACGGCACGCTGGTCTTTGCCGGCCAGTACATCGGTGCCGACCGCATTCCCTGCGCCTGCATCATCTACAGCGAGGACCACGGCCAGACATGGCACATCAGTCAGCCGGCACGCAGCAACACCACCGAAGCACAGGTTGCAGAGGTAGAGCCCGGCGTACTGATGCTGAACATGCGCGACAACCGTGGCGGAAGTCGCGCCGTAGCCATTACACGCGACATGGGGCGCACGTGGCAGGAACATCCGTCGTCGCGCAAGGCACTGATCGAGCCGGTCTGCATGGCCAGCCTCATCCATGTGCCCGCTGCCGAAAACGTACTGAACCGTGACCTGTTGCTCTTCTCCAACCCCAACAGCACCAAGAACCGCAACATGATTACCCTGAAAGCCAGCCTGGACGGTGGACTGACCTGGCTGCCCCAGCATCAGGTACTACTGGACGAAGGTGGCGGCTGGGGCTACTCCTGTCTCACCATGATCGACCGCGAGACGGTAGGTATCTTCTACGAAAGCAGCACGGCCCACATGCTGTTCCAAGCCATCAAACTACAAGAAATCATCAAGGAATAAAAAACAGACAGGCGGATGAAACCACCCATTCCCAAAGGGCTTCATCCGCCTGCCTCACAAGTATTTTAAACGGCATTTGCACAGCCCGTGAGAGACACTTGCACGGCTCACGAGCAACACAAGTGTGGAACAAACCCCTCGCCAGAAAGGCTTCCGGACAGGTCAGTTGATGATAATCTGACCGCTGGGATAACGGTATTTCGTATTCTTTTTCTGCTTCACAATGCCCAACATCAGTGTTATCAGTCCGACACGTCCCACAAACATCAGTACCACTATGAGTAGTTTGCTACCGTCGTGCAACAGCGGGGTCAGATTCAGGCTCGAACCTACCGTACTCAGCGCAGATACACACTCGAAGGTAACCGCCAGCAACGAATGTTCCGGCTCAAGCATGCTGATAATGAAGACGAACAGAAAGAGAATGGCAAACGACAACACCACCGTGGCATTCGACCGGCGGATAGAGTCGGACGACAGTTCGCGACCAAACACTTCCACTCGCTCCGTACCTCGCAATACCGCCACCAAATTCAACACGACAACCGCAAAGGCGTTCACTTTGATACCGCCAGCCGTCGACTGCGAGCCACCGCCCACCCACATCAGCAACAGGTAGATCAGCAGCGACTGTACACCCAGCGTAGTCAGGTCCACACTGACAAAACCCGCCGTACGTGGACACACGGCATTAAAGAAAGCATGCGTCAGCTTGTCCCCCACCGGCATTCCGGCAAAAGCACCGTTCCACTCCAGCACCGCAATGGCAACCGTACCCACTACCAACAGCAACAGGGTAACGATCAGCACAATCTTCGTATTCAGATTGTACAAATGATAGAAACGGCGACCATCCCATTCGCCCCTGCGGATAAAATGCCACAAACGGTGCACGTAGTGTAGCAGAATATCTTTGAAATTCACCAGAATCGGGAAGCCAATACCTCCCAATATAACAAGGAAAGATACGTAGATATACAGCGGATTGTGTCCCGACATCAGTGCCGGATTGCCCAAATTGCCGGGCAACGTTGAGAAACCGGCATTGCAGAAAGCCGAAATGGAATGGAAAGCCGAAAAAGCCAGTTCCTCCTCCAACGTCATGCCCAACGTGCCGTGGATGTCGCTCCAGATGGCCAGCATTCCCGCTCCCTCTATCGCCAGCGTAAAGCCCAGAATGTAGACCAGCGTCGTCAGCAACGAGTTCAGCGAGTCCGAACTCACCATATCGCGCACCACCAGCTGATTGTAGAGCGACGTATTGCCCATGAAGAACATCGCAAAGAAACTGGTCAGCGTCATCACGCCCAAACCGCCAATCTGAATCAGGATAATGATAACCACAAAACCGGCCGGCGTAAACGTCGAAGCCACGTCGACCGAAGTCAGTCCCGTGACACACACCGCACTGGTAGATATAAACAGCGAGTCGACCCACGAAATGCCATCCACCGTACATCGGGGAAGCATCAGCAGCCCCGTCCCTATCAGCACGATTATCAGGAAACTGACTGCCAGTATCAGCGAAGGGTTGGTGCGCCGGCCCAGCAAGCGCACCATTCCGTTGGACAACGTCAGTAGCGACAGCAAGAGCAGCAGTACCAGCCGGTAGCCTTTCCCGTGAAGGAAATTCCAGAAGTCCAGAATCCCTCCTTCCACCTCGGGCCGATGAAAAATGACAGGCACCAGCGTCAGATACAGCAGCCCGGTCAGCACCCACGTCAGTTTGCTGAACGTTCGCCGCGTATCCTTGTATTCGAGCAGAATGTGCAGCGTGACATCCACCAGAAACACAATCCAGACGCCATGATACAGGCGGTTCACCTGCTGTGCTTCTTCGGCAGTAATGGTAAATCCATGCTCGTACACCACTCCTATAATCAGCAGTAACGAAGCCAGATAAGTAAGCGAAGTAAATATGTTCAGAACGATCCGCACATACGGATGAATCCACTTATTCTGATAAAGCAGATACTTATGATAGATCTTCATCTTGATACCTGTTAAAGAAACGCGGCAAACATATACAAATAAACCAATATGGGCAAAAAAACAAGAAAAAAAGATAGCGTTTTAAAAATAATAACTACATTTGGGCAGTAATTATTAAATATTTTAACCACTATGAGCAACAAAACAAAAAAATTCATCCTTCCGGAAGAAGAAATACCCCACTACTGGTACAACATACAGGCTGACATGGTGAACAAACCGATGCCCCCACTGAACCCTGCTACCAAGCAACCGCTGAAGCCCGAAGACATGTATCCCATCTTTGCCGAAGAGCTTTGCCGGCAGGAACTGAACCAGACTGATGCCTGGATTGAGATCCCCGAAGAAGTGCGCGAAATGTACAAATACTACCGCAGCACACCGCTGGTACGTGCCTACGGACTGGAGAAAGCCCTCGATACTCCGGCTCACATTTACTTCAAGAACGAGAGTGTCAGTCCCATGGGCTCGCATAAGCTGAACTCCGCCATCCCGCAGGCCTACTACTGCAAAAAGGAAGGCGTGACCAACGTCACCACCGAGACGGGTGCCGGACAATGGGGTGCCTCGCTAGCCTACGCCGCCCGTCTGTTCGGGCTCGAAGCAGCTGTCTACCAGGTGAAGATCAGTTACGAGCAGAAGCCCTACCGTCGTAGCATCATGCACACGTTCGGCGCACAGGTTACAGCTTCTCCCTCCATGTCCACCCGTGCCGGAAAAGACATCCTGACTGCCCATCCCAACCATCAGGGCTCACTGGGAACAGCCATTTCCGAAGCCATCGAACTGGCCCGCACCACTCCCAACTGTAAGTACACGCTGGGCTCCGTGCTGAGCCACGTCACCCTGCACCAGACCATCATCGGTCAGGAAGCCGAAAAGCAGATGGCCATGGCCGGCGAATATCCCGACATGGTGATCGCCTGTTTCGGCGGAGGCTCCAACTTCGGAGGTATCGCCTTCCCCTTCATGCGGCACAACATCCTTGAAGGAAAGAAAACCCGCTTCATTGCTGCCGAACCCGCCTCTTGCCCAAAACTGACACGAGGCAAATTCCAGTACGACTTTGGCGACGAAGCCGGTTACACCCCACTGCTGCCCATGTTCACACTGGGACACAACTTTGCCCCGGCTAACATACATGCAGGCGGTCTGCGTTACCACGGTGCCGGTGTCATCGTATCGCAACTGCTGAAAGACGGACTGATGGAGGCTGTAGACATCCGACAACTGGAATCGTTTGATGCCGGCGTACTGTTTGCACAGGTCGAAGGTATCATCCCGGCTCCCGAATCGTGCCACGCCATCGCCGCCGCCATCCGCGAAGCCAACAAGTGTAAGGAGACAGGCGAAGAGAAAGTCATCCTGTTCAACCTCTCCGGACACGGACTTATCGACATGGCCTCGTACGACAAATATCTGGCCGGCGACCTGATCAACTACGAACTTACCGACCAGGATATCCAGAAAAACCTGGATGAAATAGGAGATTTGGCTTAAAAAACAGTTACGGGTTACAAGCATCGGTTAAGCGTTTCTGCAAACTTCTGCATTCCGCCTTTCCCCGATACTTGTAACCCGTAACAAATTATCTACAGTGACCGTTCAGGTCATCTGTTCTTCTGTTGTGGAAATGGTTTTCTGTCTTTGCTATCAGGACGCATATCTTTCCGCATTCTGTTACCATCGTGCTTCTTCTCCATCTGATAGATCTTTTCAATCTGCTTGGGCGACAGCACCTTGCGGAATTCAGTATAATACTTTTCCTGTAAGTCCAGCATCTTGCGGCTGTGGGCAAAACGATCCTTGATGCGTTGTTCTACTTCAGCGTCGGTCAGCATTTCTTTCTTTGCATCAGGCTGTTTGCCTGCTTCGGCCTTATCCTGCTTCATCTGTTTCCATGCCTCTGCTCTGCATTCGTGCAAATCTTTCAGATATTGAGTATAGACAGGCGTAAACTTGGCAGTTGTAGCATCATCCAGCGCCAAAGCTTTCACAATGCGGTTGGTTTGCATCTCCATCATCTGCTCGGGAGTGAAACGCGGCTTCTTCTTCGTACGGTCCGCTTGTTGTTGAGCAAACAATGAAACTTGGCTTCCTGCTACGAGGAGTGCAATAAACAGATAAACGATTCTTGTCTTCATAAATCTTCTTTTTTTAGTTTATAATCATTTTCGTGGTTCATCTCCAGAGAATTTCCGTATACATCACATTAGAACTCGGAAAAAGGAAAAAGTAAAAAAGAGAAGACACACATTTTGTATTAATTAACGCGGCATTTAACAAAAAAGCCTCTGTAACGACCATGGCTACAGAGGCTCTTAAATAGCTTATTCAATTTTCACAATCACCAGAAACGGTTACGCTCGGCACTGTATTCCAAGCCTACAGCTTTCAGTTTACGGATGATGTGTTCTTTGTCTACATTCATATCCTCGCAAAGAGCATCCAGCGAAGGATAGAAATCACGTAATTTCATGTTGATGAAGCTATACAGCATCATCGGTTCTTCGGGTAATTCCATTTGCTTCAATCTTTTTTAGTTACTAATACCGCCGCAAAGATAGTTGTTTCTGCAATATAGAAAGTTGATTTTAATCATTTTTTCGTCCGATTCTTCCGTAATCGGTTGCATAAGTTCAATTGAAAGCACCCAGTTTTCGTTGACTTACAATGACATAGATAACAACTGGAGCACCTATCACAGGAGTAACTGCATTCAGCGGAATAACTCCCGCTTCGCCCGGTAGTACGCACAACAAGTTACAGATCAAAGCCACAGCAGACCCGCAAAGAATGGTTACGGGAAGCAGCGAATTGTGATTGGAAGTACCCAGAATAAGCCGGGCCACATGAGGAACGGCCAGCCCGATGAACGAAACCGGGCCGCAGAATGCCGTAGTAATAGCCGTCAGCACACCGGTAACAATCAGCAGCCAATTACGTACACTACGGATATTGATTCCCAGATTTTCGGCATAACGGTCGCCCAGCAGCAAAGCGTTCAGCGGCTTGATGAGCAGCAATGACCCGATCAGCCCCAGCACCGTGACCGAAGCAAATGCCGGCATCTGTTGCAAGGACACACCGCCAAAGTTACCCATTCCCCAAATCATATACGACTGTACGCCCTCGGCCGTAGCAAAGAAGTTGAGCAACGAAATGACCGACGAAGCAATATAGCCTATCATAATACCTGCTATCAGCAGCATCACATTGCTGCGAATCAGTGTAGACAGAAACAGAATAAGAGCCATGATCGTCATGGCACCCACAAAAGCACCGGCCAGTAGCGAAAAGAAGCCCGACAGACTGAACGTGCCGGCCGAAATGCTTCCGCCGAACAGCAGCATGACACATGCCACGCCCAGACTGGCTCCTGTATTGATTCCCAGAATGGAAGGGCCAGCCAGCGGATTCTTGAAAGCCGTCTGCAACATCAGTCCGCATACCGCCAGCGCTCCTCCGCACAACAAGGCTGTAAGTGCCTGAGGTAAACGCGATTCCCACAGGATGAAGCTCCAGCTTGCTTTCCCGGCCTCGCCTCCCGAAAGGATACGAAATACTTCACCGGCTGGAATGGATACAGAGCCCACCAGCAAATTAACGATAAACAGAAGCACTATCAGAACTCCCATTCCCAAACCATATTTCCAACCTTTCGACATAAACTTTTTTTAAGGAGTTATAAGGAGTTAAAGGGAGTTATTACTCCACTTTGCACCGTTAGAAGTTAAAGGCCAATAGCATGGCCTCTGAATAGAGAAGCATTGGACAATAACTACTGAAACCTAATTTCGTACTATTTTTCTTTCAGCTTGCAAAAATAGCGCAAACCACCCAAACCGCCCAATTCCGGATGAAGAATCTGGATGAAGTCAGACAGCAGATAGTCCGGATGGAATGGAGTTTCCTCATAATAAGGCACCTTATCGGTATTGCATCCATATACCGAACGTTCCTTGAATGCCTTGAACCCGGTATAGCCGGCATAGTCGGCCTGCAGGTCGGCGTATGTCATATCGCGGTCGCGGTTGTACTTGATGACCCACACATCGGCATCGCCCGCCTTGTCGAAAACGGTTTCGAAAGCCAGGGGGACAGAACCGCTATGCTTGTCGTCAGCGAAAGCATAACGCCCGCAGGCATCGGCAAACAGACGTCCTATCGTACTGTGTCCGCCCGGTACATACCAGGCTGACCCACTCTTCAGTTCACTCAGGATAGACAGGGAAGTGGAAGAAATACGGGCTTTCTGCTTCAAAGCCTGATAGCGCTTGTCAACTTCGGCAAACAGGCTGTCAGCCTCGGCTTCGGCACCGAACAGCAGGCCATAGAAGCGCATCCACTCGGCACGCCCCAAAGCCGACGTTTCCATATAGTCGGCGCATTCGATAAGGGGGATGTTCAGCTTCTCTACCCGTCCGTAGCCGCCACTGTTCTCGAAAGGCGACAACAGGATGGCGTCGGGATGCAAGTCGATAATCTTTTCCATATCCGGATTCATACCATCGCCACAATCGGCTATTTTTCCGGCAGCTACCCTTTCGTGGATGGCAGACAGGCGAATGTACTTCAGGTCGCACACTCCACCGATGGCACTTCCTGCTCCCAACTCTTCCAACAGGGCGCAATGTACGGACGAGTAAATGACCGACTTCTTCAACGGTGTACGCACTACGGTACCTTCCGGCAGCTGTTCCGGCAGCTGCTCCGTCTCGGGCACCAGTACATACGTATGCAAGGTACGCAGCGTATCCCACGGATTGCGCAGCGTGGCCACCGTATAGCCCGGATAGGACACCAGCGTCAGGTTCTCGGCATAACGCAAAGCGATGGTGTCGCCACCATCAGCGAAAGAAGCCTTGCTCCTTCCTCCACACGAAGAAAGAAGCAAGGCTACCAGACAAAATACAGCCCAATCGGCAAAACCTTGTTTCATAACCAGTTCAATACAGATGAAACATTATTCATTTTCAACAAACAGAACTGAATTGGGATTAATACCACCCGCATCAAAGGTTTCCATCAGATTTCCTTCTCCGTCGAAACGATAGATGGTACCGTTGGTTACATAATCGGTCAGTCCGACATAAATTTCTTCTGTTTCTTCGTCCATCTCAAGCAGATAAACATTTCCGCTGCTCAATTCGGCCGGAGCATTCTTCAGGAAAGATGTATTTTCAACCTGCCCTGTCTGCATGTTGTAAGTGAAGTAGGTATTGACAGTTGTAGCATCCCAGCCTTCATAAGTCGTATTGGCATACACTACATATAGACGGTCGTTCTTTCCTTCTGTAATTTTCGAAGCATTGCCGATGACACTCACACTGTTGTCGCTCGGATTGATTACCTGCAAAGTAGGCTGAACCATTCCGTAATCGCCACGCGAGATCAGGAAAATCTTATCATCGATTTCTTTCAGTATCTCCGGATTGATTGTAACCTCCAGTGAACGGTCCAATTGCATGCTGGCAGCGTCAATCACCAGTACCTCTGTATGATAGATATATCCTCCATCATATTTATAAGCATTGGCTACATACAGTTTACCGTTATGCTCTGCAATGCCTTCCAGATTATCACCACCCTTGAACGAAGCAACTTCTTCCAACGTAGTGGCATCCAGCTTGCTAACCTTACCGCCATATTGAGTCACATATACATAACCGTCCTCAACAACCAGATAACGCGGAACACCCTCGCTTGCATCAAACGAATGGCGTACCTGCTCTACACAGTTACGGTCCATACGCACTACATTCTTCGAGCCGGATACGACACAATACAGGTTTCCGTTCTCCTCGTCAAAAGACATGGCCGTATCGCCCAATCCGAACTGATTCTGAGTATAGAAGAAGTTTCCTACAAAATCGGATACACCCGACGGTGAGAAACGGGCAATTCCGGAATTGTTGTAACCACCACTTCCTTCATAAAGGATATAAGCCACACGCGAAGCAGTTTCTTCCGCATCCGATCCACCGTTATCATTATTATCATCATCGCACGACACCATGGCAGCCCCCATCATCAGCAGGCAGGCCATACTCCAAAAATAATCTTTTAAATGTTTCATCTTCTTGTTCTATGTTTATATTAATTCAACAACATTAAAATTCGACAGTGGCAGACAGCTTCCACGAACGTCCCGGCATGGGATAATACTTGATCACTTCATACTGTTTATTCGTCAGATTCAGCAAATCGGCTTGCAGAAACAGACTCCAGCCCTTGAAAGAGAACTTACGTGTCAGGCTTGCCGAATGCTCCAGGTAGCCGTCAATCTCGTTTTCGGGCAGATTTTGTGAGAGGTAGTACCGTTTGCCCACTCCTATCAGTGTGTACCCCACCGAGCACCACGGCAATTCCAACACCACCGAAGCGTTACCGGTATGCCGGGGAGTATAGGGCAACTGATCCTTATAATTCTTACTCGACGGATCGGACAGGTCAATGGCACGCTGCCAACTGTAACTGCCGTTAACGTTCAGTTTCACATCCGACGTCAGATTCCAGCGCGAGGCAACCGTCACATCCAGTCCCGACGCATTGGCTTTTCCGAAGTTCGCCATCTTCCATACATACGTGGTAGGAAATGCTACGATTTTATCTTTCACCCGATGAAAATAGCCGTCGGCCGTCAACGACAGACTGGCCAGCCAGCTGTTGGGCGAGATGCTCCAGGTAATGCCTACATTCAGCTCGTCGGCTATCTCCGGCTTCAGCGAACGGTTTCCCATACGATAATAATAAAGATCGTTAAATGTCGGCGTACGGAAAGTATTCTTATACATCAGACGGATATAGAATTCCGCTTCCCAAGGACGGTAATTGACCGAAAAGACAGGAGACAACCGCTTCAGGTCATCCGGCTTAGAGCCCGACTCCACGTGTTCGGTAATCCAGGTTCCGACCAAAGCGGCATCCAACCGGACACGTTCCCATTGGTATTGTGCCCTTAAAGCAGTGATCGACGAAAAACGCAACGGAAAAGGACAGTCGGGCAACGTACTGTCAAGAGTATTAAAAGCAATATCCTGTGCCAACGAAAAACTGAGTCCAGGCAACGGACGATAACGCAACGTCCCGGAACCGTAGTACTCCTGTTGCGTATAATAATCGGTGACTACGCCGTCTACATAATCAGCTCCCTCATCCCGATATTTGTCCCACGAATAGTTATACTTGGCCTGTGCCTGCAAGGCCCATTGGTCAGAAAAGTGCTTCCGATAGCGCAACTGTGCAAATCCGTTTTTGTCCCAAAGACGTTCGTCCGTAGCCGGATTGTATAAAATGATCGATCCAGGCAAGCCACGTCTCGACTGATAATAATATCCCTTTACATCCAACTCCCCATCGTCTTTGAACGTATGATACAGCGTCGCCTCTCCCTGCCACGACTCCACGTCCGAATTGGTCCGTTTTTCCCGTGTCACGTACTTCCCGTTCACCAGCGTAAACGGATAATTGCCATCGGCACGCATATAGCCGACATCTACCGAGAGGCGTGTACGCTCCCCCAGTTTCTGCCACCATCTGACAGAGGGCGCTACATATCCGAACGAACCGCCCCTGACACGTGCCAGAAAAGCAGATGTACGATCTCCTTCGAAGTGAGGTTTTTCCGTTTCGATGTTCAGTACGCCGGCCGACGCATACAGACGGGCCGACTGCAACAGGTCTTCGCTCTGACCGATGGAAAGAGAAAGCATCGACACATTGTCCAGCGAGAAACGTCCGATGTCTATCTGTCCAGCCTGACAGTTGCTGACTGCCACACCGTCGTAGCTGACAGCCGTATGGGCTGCACCCATGTTGCGGATAGAGACTGTCTTCAGTCCGCCTATACCACCGTAATCCTTTACGTCGGCACCGGCAAAACGGCGTACGGCATCCGCCACATTCTGTATGCCAAGCTGGCTGATGTCCTGCTTCGACATGGTCTGCACAGGCACAGCCGATGTCACCTTGTTGGGCATCCTACGGGCAGTCACCGTCACTTTCTCTATCTGATGCACCTTGCCGGCAATCGTATCTTCCTGCACTTCCTGTGCCACCATCCGGCAGGTCATCATGCAGCACAATACGATGCAGACCAATCGCATCTTCATACTCCACTTCATAAACAAACGGCAGAATCTTTTATTTCATTATTCTTGTGTGCACTGACTGCTTTCCTCGAACAGACAATTTTTCGACTTTGTTTTGCAGGTCTTCTGACTCGTTTCCTAATGTATCGCCTTCCCATTCTCTTTATTATCAGAAAAACAGTGGCATCCGAGTATGATACATTCCTCTTGAAACACACAGCAGCGGGACTGTCCGGGATTCACACCCGATTCCCTTTTCATCCACATCTCCGAACGGAGATTACGGAACAAAACAGCGGCAAATGTAGGAATTTATTTGAATATCCGCAATCAATCCCCTGTAAAATCCCCATACTTCTATCAAAGACCAATCATCTGCAACTATAAATTACATAGTTGTCCACACCTGTCCATACAAAAAACGTCTACCAAACACCTTGGCAAACGTAAACATTCTACATCCTTTATAAACAACATCTATTTGAAACTGTGTTGGCAAACCTTTCCTGGCAGGCCTACCAACACAGTTTTTTCTCTCCATCTTATTCTTTTTTCCATTTTTTCCTCTTATCCGGATCGTGCATCATTAGTTTATATGTATCTTGAGGAACTACTTTTGCTTTTTTCTTATAAGTCTGTTTTCCATCACCTGTTACAAAGAAACTTTCTACAAGTTTTATGTCTTCTATTGATGCACCTATCATGACACTAAACTCGCCGGGTTCCACCACTTTTTCATTTTTAAGGTTGATAAGAATCAAATCGTCTGGAACGATAGTAAAGGTTACAGTCTTCGACTCGCCTGGTTCAAGGTGTACCCTTTCAAAGCCACGCAATACTTTCTCATAGACAGTTGTCGAACTAATGACATCGTTGATATACATCTGTACGACCTCGTCACCAGCCACTTTACCCGTATTGGTAATGCGACAGGAAACCTTTACGTTACCGGTCTTTGTATATACACTGTCAATTTTCATATCGTCATATTTAAAAGTAGTATACGAAAGTCCATATCCAAAACAATACAGCAAGCCTTTTACAGAGGAATAGGGGCCTTCATTGGGTTCGTCGTTAGCACCCGGTTTGCAAGGAACGTTAAATGGGAGCTGTCCTACTGAACGTGGCCATGTACTGTTCAATTTTCCACCAGGATTATATTCACCCATAATGGCTTGAGCAATGGCCTTTCCTCCTTGTGCACCCGGATAAGGTGCTGCAAGAATAGCACTTGCATAACGGTCGGCATAGTTAATGGTGGCAGGACGTCCCCAAATCAGCACAACAACAACCGGCTTCCCGGTTTCAATGACAGCTTTTAACAAATCTTCCTGATGCCCCGGCAAATCAAGACTGCTGCGTGTACGGCTCTCACCAGAAGTATTGATGCCATCTCCTAGAACAAGTACGGTCACATCACTCTCATTGCTCAATTTTACAGCTTCTGCTATACTTTGCTTTTCTTCAATAGAAAGTTGAGTCGGAAATATTTCCGTCTCGGGCCATCCTTCATTTATAAGGTCTATACCCAACGTATAATTTACCTCAATATTCTTCTTATCGCAAATTTCACGCAGACCTTCGTATACACTTACAAATTTATAATCCGTAGGTCCATAATGAGCCGGAACATAATTGCAAGTATTAGCATTGGGGCCAATGACGGCGATCTTCTTCACATCGGTAGAAAGCGGAAGTATATTTTTATCGTTTTTCAACAGTACAAGACATTCCTGTGAAGCGCGTAAAGCTACATCCATATGTTCCATATTCTTAAGAATATGATCTGCATTGTTTACATCACCGGTATAAGGCTGATCAAACAAACCGATCCAAAACTTTACATACAACACATCGGCCACCAACTCGTCAAGTCTTTCCATCGGAAGTCTTCCTTCCTTGACCAGTGTTCGGATGTGATTGATGTAAATATCGGGACGGTCAAAACGTGTACGTACATTCAGTCCAGCCTGTAACGCCTTGAGAGTCGCTTCTTCAAGATCTTCACAAACGTAATAGAAATTGGAAAGACGCTCGATAGCATAACTGTCCGAAACGACATATCCCTTAAATCCCATTTCCTTTCTGAGTTTATTGGTAAGGAACTCATAACTTCCAGCAATCGGATCACCGTTATAGTCATTTAAAGCACACATTACTCCAAGCGCACCAGCCTCCTGAAATACTTTACGGAAAGGATACTCATGAATATAATACATTTCAGAGGGTGTAACGTGCGGATCAGTACGCGAAAAATACTGACGAGCAGCTTTGCAATCACCATACCCGACAAAATGTTTTGGAGTGGAAACTACTTTATGACTCTGAATACCCTTTGACATTTCGACCCCTAATCTTGCCACCAGATACGGATCTTCACCAATACTTCCCTCAAAACGTCCCCAACGTTGATCTCTTACCACATCGAGAATCGGAGCATATATATTGGTATATCCAAGTGCACGAGCCTCTACCCCTTGAATGGATCCCTGCAAATAAGCAAGTTCTTTATCCCAAGTACAACCTAGGCCGTTCATCGAAGGGAAACTTGTAGCATGACGTGAAGATAATCCGCGAATACCTTCATTGGTAAAATCGACCGGAATACCCAATCTCGTATATTCCACAAAGAAACGTTGAGTTTCTCTTATAGATTGTGCCATAATATTCGGGGTCGCATTTTCTCGGATAGCTTCCTGCGATATATGTTCATCAATATTGCAAATACCATCCTTGAATATCATATTTTTCCATTCTGCCGTCGGAAGACTATCAGCCAAACATTTTCTATAGCCATAGAAAGTTGCCAACTGACAAGACTTTTCCTCGACAGTCATCTGACCGATAAGATCCTTTACACGTACCTCAATGCTTTGTGTCGGATCCTCGTATATGTCTTTCCGACCATTTTTATTGAAATCAATCCATCCGTTATGATAAATATACGTTTTATGTGGATAGATTTTTTCTGAACTCAATTGTGCTCCCGCCCCCAACACATTACTAGCAAAAAGCAATAACAACAAATATTCCTTATTCATAAAAGTGTAAACTTAATTAAATATTATATAACTGTCATATTACATTTTCTGTGTAACACTTTTCCCGGCATACTCCGCTAAAGGCATATCGAAAAAAACATAGTTCGTTTTACCTTTATTCGTAATCTTCAGAGTTATTCTTTCAACATTCTGTGATTCACAGTAAGGATTAGCTACCGTTATCGTGTTTTCTCCCACATTCCAAACCATCACACAGGGAGTATCAACTTCCACCTCCATGTCTTCATACCTAATACTACCTTTTTCGTAGAATACTGCACTCAATACATTTGCCTTTTTATGATACACTGCATGCACATGATTGGTTCCCGATATAACAGACAAGAAACCAGAAAGTGACGCCGAATATTCATCCAACTCTTTTGTCGAACAAACAAACGGTCTTACAGCATAAGCATACGTTGCATTATCCGGATTTATTCCATGATTGATGTTAAGCGACAACACTGATTTATCAAGTGCAATATTGAAATCAGATTTTTCCGTCAGATTGATATAACCTATCCCACCATGCATCAACCATTTCATACTTCCAAGTCGTTCATCCGATATTATTTTGTGCAATTTTCCCCCTACAGAACAGATAATTTCATCATCTTTATTACATTGATTAACTGTTGTGAATACGGGAGCTGTACCTTTATCCATTGATATTCCACTTCCAAGACATACAAATCCATCGTCAAAATAAAACCATGATTTATGAGCCGTAAGATTTCTTCTATCAAGTATCATGCCACACGCTCCGTATTTCCCATCGGAAGCACCACCAGCATATCCATTAGCATTGCTTCCAAACTCACCCCAGTACGGAACAGGTAATGCATTCGTATCTTGTTCTGCTGTAATCCCCGGGAACTGACGGCTATTAAATTTCTCAAAATAATCACCATTATACTCCCTACCTGTCACAAAGATATAGTTCACCCCGTTACTTGAATAGTAATTAAACTCACCATCCCCATTTCCTGCTTCATTACCCACAGTACGGGTAGAAGTCATCCTTGAACTTGCCATGAAACCTATGCCGTGATGTACCATATAGTCTACCCTCCAAAACATCCGATTTCCTCTTAAACTGTTCTCTCCCGCTATTCTTTTAGCGATTGACTCCATCAGCGCACGGTCGATTCCGTTTATCTTACTTAGTCTATTAGCCATATTCCACCATTCACTTACTCGAATTGCAGAAGAATTTCTTCGACCAGAAGCATTTGGGTCAAAAACACCCGAATAAAAAAGCCACTGTACTGCATTTACAAAAAAATCTTGTAAATTTGACAGATTTCCAGCCTGATAACTAGTTCCGTTACAAAACTCTATGTAGGATATGGCAGATTTCACAAACTCACGTCCATAGTGCATAGTATAAATTTGGCGTCCGTATTCACTATGTTGAGCAAACTGATAATCACATAAGATACCTCGTGATGACTGAATATCAAGCAAATGTGTCATTACATCCTTAAATTGCATCATTTTAACAGTATCTTCTGTTATCACAGCTCCTCCTAAAGCTCCTATTATGATATCGGTACCATTGGCACCTTCTGTATATAAAAACTCAATCTTTTTACTTTCAAAATCCATATAAAGATAGTCGACCACAGCCTTGAGCAATGCCTTATCTTTCTTTATGTCACTTGCCATAAGTATCACACTCTGCCCTAGTTCTTTCGGATAACCAATAGAACGAAACCACCAATTGGAAGCTCTATGATCTTTTTTTATCCAAAATTTCAATGCAGCCATATAGTGGTTTCTGACAATCGGACTCTTATAATACTTGTTAGCAGAATTAGCATAAGCGGAAGCCAGTTGTAATATATTAACAAGGTGCGCTTTGGGTTCTCCCGTCTCTGTTGCATAGTCTATATTGCTAAAACTCCCATCTGTCTGCAACATCTTCACAATCTCATCTACCGTTTGGACAGAAGGATTATCAAGGTACTCGTTAAACATTCTGTCGTATATCAGTTTGAATTCCGAGTCTGCTTTTGCAGATACTACACAAAGTAATAAAAATAAAACACTAAAACTTATTCGTAACAACATTTTCATGGTTCAACTGTATTTTTTTATTGTATATAGTAAACATCCAATCGTTTTCCTTTTATGGCATCTCAGCAGAAACATATCAGTATGATTCGGTTTCCCGTCGACAAAGATAGAGGAGTAATGTAATGCATATATGGCCGATTCATACAAATAAGATGTTTCTTATGTATCAGCTTATATAAAAACAAAAAAAAACAAATTATACATATAAATGTACTAATCATACATATTACAAATTAGAATGAGCCATTCCTAAAAAACGACAAAAAGATGATATAAAACTGTAAATAAGACAATTACAGAAAACAATTCACATATATCCATCAGAAATGAATAAATAACCTCTTTTATGCTAATCAATACAGTCTATAAAAAGGGGGAAAAAGAAAACTGCTTCAAACGTATCGGAAAAAACAAATACTGCATCCGCAGAAGAAGTCTGCGTCCAGCTACAACAAATTGCCACAGCATAATAAGAACACATTTCATTTTTTATCGTATCTTTGCCGTATAGGTCATAATCCGAATTATCCGGTTGTAAACAAGAAATCTTAATGTTATGAAAATTATAATATACATATTCACCTTCTTACTATGCTTTCTCCCAGGCAACACAGTAGCCGAAAACATTCCCGTTGCAAGATTGACTACCGAAAACGGCTTGTCCAACTATAATGTCATCTCTATGTACCAAGACGAAAGAGGATATATTTGGCTCGGAACCAGAAATGGCGTAAACCTTTACAACGGAAAAAGTATTCAAACTTTCAAAAATAAAAAAGGAGATAAAAACAGTCTTATATATAATAATGTGACAGCCATAACCGGAAACGGAAACGGAGAAGTTTATTTTATGACTCCCAATGGCATATCGGTCTTTAACATCAAAGAGTTCAAATTCAGTACCGTGACCCAAAAGAATGTAAGTGCTATGTTCTACTACAAAGATCTGTACTATGCCATCAGGAATAACATATACAAATACTCGTCGAACCACAAATCCGAATTAGTTTATGAACTGCCCAATAATTACTCGTCCATCACTTCTCTGTATATAAGCGAAAAAGAAATCTATATCGGAACAGAAGAAAACGGGCTGTACCGACTAAGCACGACGCAAGTCATATCCAATGTCATACCCAACATCAACGTTTCATCCATTTTGAAAGATTCGAAAGGTACCTGCTGGATAAGCAGTGTAGAAAACGGACTGTACCGCATCAAAGACAATCAAGTCAGCAACATAAGCTCTACTCCTAAAGGGAAAAATGCCATAAGTTCAAACTTTGTGAGGCATTGCTGCGAGGACAGACAAGGAAAAATCTGGATAGGAACCTTCAAAGGCATTGACATATACGACTATTCCACTGATACTTTCAGTAATTACATGAAAGAAAACGACGGTCATAATATATCAGTATGGTATATGCTGTGCGACCAGCAAGGAAGCATGTGGATAGGTACGTACTTCAAAGGAGTATACAGAATAAACACCAGCAATACATATAGATACTTTTCACCACACATTCTGACTAGCTTAAGGTTTCCGGTCAGTTGTATTCAGCAGGACAAGGAAAACAATCTTTGGATAGGTACAAGCGGCGGTGGCATGAATAAATACAATTTGCATACCCAAAAGGCCGAACTATATTCCACACAAGCAGGGAAAAACTCCATTTCACACAACAACATCAATGCCATCTGTTACGACTCCACCAGAAATACATTGTGGATAGGTACCAACCTAGGGGGGCTTAATCGGTTGAATCTTAAAAACAACAGTATCAAAGTATACAGGCATAATGCTAACAACGAGAATTCCCTACTGTCGGACATTGTAAAAGACATAGCCATCCACGAAGGGAAACTGTACATCGCCACACAGAAAGGTATTTGCTCATTCGATCCGGCTAAAGAAAGATTTGAAAAAATGTTTCAAATTTATCCACACAAGATTTCGTACACCAATGGCGTATTCATAGACTCAAGACATACGTTATGGATTTACGGTGAAAGATACGGAGTATACGCTTATAACCTGAACACCCAAAAGTTAATACAGTACAGACACGACCCCAACAAGCCAAACACCATTTGCGGAAATACCATAAATACCATTTACGAAGACCGTAAAGGGCATCTTTGGTTTTGTAGTGACGTAAACGGAATAGACCAATATATTCCCGAATCAGATACATTCATCAACTTTGACAAAGGGAAGAACGGTCTCATCAGCAATACGGCATGCAGCATACAAGAGCTGTCCGACCAACGTTTTCTAATAACGACCGACGAAGGTATCTCCATTCTTGATGCTGATACGAAAAGCTGTACAAACTACGATGAAAAATCAGGTCTGCCCAAAGCCGTTCTCAATGCATACGCACTATACATCGATCCAGAAAAAAACATCTTTGCAGGAAGTGCCAACGGACTGGTTTCGTTCAGAGAGACCGACCTAAACAATGTAACAGGAAAGTTCTCCATTCTGCCTTACCGGCTTTTCGTAAACGGAAAGGAAGTCGAAGTGGGTGACAACAGCCACATCCTTCACGAAGATTTAAGCCATACAAAATCCATTACACTCAATTCCGAACAACGCCTCATCAACATCGAGTATTCCACCACAAACTATCTCTACACGGAAAACAATCTGGAATACCACCTGGAAGGCTTTTCAAACGGATGGACGGACATGCGGGGGGAGAACACAATCGGTTTCACAAACCTTCCCCCTGGCAGTTACACACTAATGGTACGCCCCTCACACAATCCATCAGGCATCCCGGCGAGCAGTCTCGAAATCCGTATTCTTCCCCCGCCATATAAAACAGGCTGGGCCTATTGCCTTTACACGATTTTCTTTTTCGGAGTTGTTCTGTATCTGATAAGGAGCTACAGCAACCGGATACAACTAAAAGCATCACTGAAATACGAAAAGAAACATTCCGAAGACATCGAAAAGCTCAACCAAAGTAAAATTCATTTTTTCACCAACATCGTCCATGAATTTCGCACACCGCTCACGCTTATTATCGGACAGATGGAAATATTGCTACAATCAAAATCGCTGGCTCCCACCGCATTCGGCAAAGTATCGAGCATCTATAACAACAGCCTGCAACTAAAAGACCTGATAGACGAATTACAGGAATTCCACAAACAGGAACAAGGGCACATGACGCTACATATCAGGAAACACAACATAGCAGATCTTCTGTATAATAACTACCTACTGTTCCAAAACTATTCACCCCAATCGAATATAACGCTGACCTTTCAGAGCGACAGCGACTATATAGAATTATGGTTTGATGCCAGACAAATGCAGAAGGTAATTAACAACCTGCTGTCAATCGCATTCAAAAACACAGACACCGGAGGAAAAATAAATATCTCAGTCAGAGAAAGAGTCGACGAAATCATCATTGAGGTAAACAATACCGGCAGAGGAATAGCCCCCAACGAACTCAGCGGGATTTTCGACCGATACCATTCAGACGAAGACAGTTCCCAAGCACCATTCAACTTCGGAACAAACATCGGACTGACCACGGTTCAAAATATCATTAACAGCCATCATGGCAAAATTGAAGTGTTCAGCAAACCGGATGTAGGAACAACATTTGTCATCAAGCTGAAAGCAGGAAACAAACACTTTACCCCAAAAGAACTTTTGCACGAGGAATTGCCAGACTCTATCGATTCCACAGCCGATATACCCCAAGCCATACAGGAAAGAAGAAAGTTGGAAGAGACAACATCAGACAGCAACCGTCAGGAAAAAGAATTCAAAGTACTCATTGTAGAAAAGAACGAAAAGCTGACCAACATGTTAGCCGACCTTTTAAGTCCCATCTACGAAGTAATAACCGCATCCGACGGAGAAGAAGGATGGGAAAGAATAAGGACAGTATTGCCCGACATCGTAATTATGGATGCCACAATGCCCAAAATGTCGGGAATAGAACTATGCAAGCGAATCAAAGGAGACATCGAAGTATGCCACATCCCGGTTATTTTGCTGACCGCCGACAGCAATTTGGAGAACAACATTGAGGGGCTGAATGCTGGGGCAGACGATTATGTCAGCAAACCGTTCAACACCCATATCCTGTTAGCCCAATGCAACAGACTTATCAACAACAGACTTATTCTACAGGAAAAATTCAGTGGCAAAGCAAGTATTTCTCCTCAGGCTCTGACAACCAACACTTTCGACAAGAACTTCATGGACAATATTCTGAAAATCATCGAAAAGAACATGCAGGAAGAAGATTTCAGTGTGGATATGCTGGCTGCCGAAGCCGGTATAGCACGTACCAAACTTTACAAAAGAATAAAGTCCATCACAGGCAAAACCCCATACGACCTCATCCTCAGTATAAGGTTGAAACATGCCTCGACCATGCTTAAAAATAATCCGGAACTGAACATCGCTGACATATCGTACAAACTAGGCTTCACTTCCGCACGTTTATTTAGTAAGCATTTTAAAGATAGGTACAAAGTTACCCCACAGGAGTTCAGAAAAAAAATTAATCCTTGACAAGCGTTTCTCAAGAAATATCTACTATTATAGTTTATAGAATAAAAAAGCGTCTAGTTAAAATCAGGAAAAGACACAGTCCTCCCTACCCCTTATTTTTTCCCAGTTAGAAAAAAATTCCTCCCCAGTTAGAAAAAAATATTTTCCTAACTAGGGAAAAAAGAAAGCCTGACTACCGTCAGGCTTTAGTCTTTAAACTCATAATACAACAGCACCGGATTGGAATCGCTCTCCAAACTCCTTATCAATTCTTTATTGACAACTTTATCAGACAACTGACCGGACTCGAAAAGTCTTTTCAACTCTGCCAACTGCTCCGTATTATAAAAGTAAAACACACCATCGGCATCCGCGCACAAGTACCCGGGAAGCGTAACGCCGTTTTGCTTGTTTCCTGCAAAAAAGATATCGTCTTTCTGTGTCTGGAAAATAGAAGTCTGACCACTTTTCAGATGATGGCGTACTTTAAGAAGCGATCCTCCATAACAATTAAACCCAAGATAGCCCTGATGAACATAGAAATTGCAAAAGCCCCAATAGACCTTCTTCTGTGTCAGGTGCATATACTGCTGCATCATTTTCTTGGTGAGCGCAACGGGGTCGCCAGACGAATGCAAATTGCTGTCCTTGAGCAGGTCGTCGCGTTTGATCACTTTTTCCCCATGAATAGCCAAAACAGGATATACTTCCCCTTCACGAATGGCCATGACAGTATCCATCAGCGCCGTACAGAACCAAAGCTCATCCCCGACACGAGTAAAAGGGTTGCCAAAATTCAGAAATTCATTTTGCCAACCTTGATTATAGGAATCATAATCCAGCAGGCTGGCAGTCATTTTGCCAGCTTGCAACAGATCTATCTGGTGCAGCAGATAATAAGGAGTATCGCCCTGTGCAGGCCAATGGTTCGACTGGTAAGCATAAAGAAAATCAGACTGATACGCGATATCGGCATAAAACGGTGGGCCGTCTAAGGATATTTCATCCTCAAAAGTACCGGTCAACAAATCATATCTCAATATCTTGTTGCGTGATGAGTCGTACAGATACAGTTTCTTCTTTTCCTCGTCAACAGTAAAGTCTCTGCAACCGGCATATTCACCGGGAGCCGGACCATTGTTCCCGAATTTTCGGATAAAGGAACCGTCTTTCTTGAAAGCATATACTCCTTCCGTCCGACGATCCATTAAATATAACGTATCGTTCACAGGCACCATCTTGCTGATGCTCGACAGCAAAACGTCTTTGGTTTCTAAAGGTATTAGACGAACATCTTTGAACAGTTCGGAATACCTCCATTGTTCAGTGGAAGCGCTATCCATATTGATGATACCTGCTTGTGAATGCACAAGCAAGGACCCTTGAGACTGACAGGCTACTACGGCAAAGCCCAATACAAAAGCTAAAAGAAAAAATAGATTCCGTTTCATTTACAATACCTCCTATAAGTTCAGTCATGTTTTTATTCGCTACTCTCTTTCACAAAGGAAAAGAAAAACGGTTAAAAAAGCAAGAAACTGAACCGAAAAGTCATATTGAAAATTCATTTTTTCTACAAATAGCAGTTGCGTTTCAGCAAAGGCTACACCGATAATAAAAAATCAAACAAAAATAAAATTTTATGCTCTTTATTTTATCGTAATAATCATACAACACTTCTTTATTATAGCGAATATGCCAATTTAAAGTGCCTATAAAACTCAAGGCATACTTCTGCATAATTGAATTTCGTTCCGTATCTTGGGAATTGTTTCACAGCGAGATATGTTTTCACTTGTTCTTTTGATAAATGCAATCCACCATTATATAAGGTTGCCCAATAAAGCAATTTCTCTTCGTCTGTGTTAAAGCGCATATCTGCTGTTTTTATACGAACCGTTTCAATGAAAAGCAATAAATATGCTATTTGACCATCCAAGTATGATAATCTTTGTATTCTATCATTCCTTTTCTCTCTTTCTGTCTTTCGGGAATTAGTGAATAATGACTTATTTCCGGCTTCCAATATTTCTGCAAAACGAGGTTTCATCTGAAAAGGGCCAATACTGAAATTTCCCCATCCCTTTTGCACATACATTATCTTCAGCATGCCAGTTTCCAGTTCGTCCCTTACTTGAGAGTATTGGGTGACTTCCGGTGCTACAATACTCATAGCAATTATAGCCTCTTCTTTAGTAAGTGCATTACACAACTTATCTCTTACCTGTCGGTCCAAAAAAGAGATTGCTTCTTTCGTTTCTTGAGGATAGACAGAAAAATAGCCTGATAAAACTATAGCACAAGTAAGTAGCATTAAATTTTATAACAATATGATACTAACTGATTTCCTTCCAACGTTATCCAACAGAATGCATTTCCTGTTTTATCATACCAAGCATATATAGCACACTCTTTCCCAAATTTCTGATTATCAATCATTACATACGGATAATTGATATTCGAAATGAAATAATGGCGTTCAGACGGATCTATTATCTTATATACCCGATCATGATAAAATGAATTTTTAAAGAATGACTGATAATCTGTTCTTTCCTCAATTTCTTTCAGAGGTTCAATTTGCTGTTTTTTAAAATTGAAAGCTTCGTCAGGAGCCAAAATCTTCATGCCACCTTTACTGATATATACTTTCAATTCCCTACTCTCGTCCAGATTCCGCTTGTTGCATACATTCAGTTCAGCCAAACAGGAACCATCATTAAAAACATACAGTTCACTTCTCCCGACACTGTCATTCGGCTGTAACGGAAGATTATAATCTACGTTATCTATAGAAATATGTGTAGGAGTCAATTTTGCGGCATGAGTCTTATTCAAACTTTTAAATATATATGGCTGACTACTCCGACCAGAAGTTGTTTGTAGTGTATCTATCCTCATATCTCTCATATTGTTTCCAGAAGATATGATACCGTCAAAATATATAAAATCATACCCCATCTGCTGATACGAAAAAGTATTCTTGTAAAACCACGTCTTCATAGTCTCCTTAGAAAAGAGATGCCATAAATACCAAGTGTTTCTTGGATCCTGTTCTGATTCACCCCAAATTAGATAATTAATCTCTTCATAAGGCCCATACAGTTTGTTCTCTACCTTCAGATAATGATCCTTCCCTTGGGTATAAGTAATGATACATTTGTCGTAACTGTCAAAGTCGATATAATAACATGTGATATCATCACAAGAAAATTTTTTCTCGCCATTCCAGACAAATGTTTTTTTATGACTTAGCGTATCTTCTATGATACAGGCAAAAGACTGGTCTTGAAACTTAATACTAGCCACATATTCATCGCAGAAAATGACCTCATTCTTTTTCAATTCATAATGTACTTGACGTTCAATAGTACCAGCAAACGCTACTGAAACAAAGAATAACAAACTGATTGTTATTCCAACGGTAAACTCTATAGCCTTCATGTTCTTTATATTTATGAGATTCTTATTCTGTTTTCTAAAAATACTAATGCATGAAAAACTGAAACATTCAGTATGTACCTATCATATACCAACAAAAAAGATTTAGCTATCTAATAACATAACTATAAATGCTTAAGTAAAGGCTACGTCATATCCACAAAATTCAAATTTATAGAAAATTTTAAAATAATCAAATAAAATAGCGGGAAAATCATAAAAGAATAAATCCTCGCCCGTGAAGTTTCACCACAACCTCCTAATAACAAACAACTTACGGTGAAACATACCAAAAAAGCAATCCGCCCCATAAAATCGCGGTGAAAGGAGCGGTGAACCATTATCTTTCACCATATCTCACTGTTATTCAGCAATGAAGGACGGCGGTGAGGGCGTGAAGGATAAATCGGGGAAAACAGTTCTCAACAGGGAGAAAAGGTGGCTAAAGTCCATAGTTATCGTCCGAAAGTTTCACTTTACAACCGTCAAGTGCCTCTTTACAAACGGAAACAACCATCTACTCCCAAAGAAACAGGAAGCAATGCGATGGCACACGACAAATAATGTCGGACAATCGGACAAGCAATGCCAAAGCGCCCAATAAGCAATGTTAGACCGGAACACAAGCATGGCTCGTGAGCCACGCAAGTGTTGCTCGCGAGCCGTGCAAGTGTCGTTCGCGAGCTGTGCAAGCACGGCAGAACACACCGGTTTCACTCCCCGCAGGCCGGTTACGGGGAAAATAAACCGCCGAAAGTTTCGCTATCTACGCATTTTTTACGTAGCTTTGTGAAATACTTATTGGTTCCTTAACTCTTTACAAGAAAAAACAATGTCGATATGGAGCAGGCTCATGGGATGGAAAAACACCGGAGACACCAACAAAGTCGCCGGCAAGGAGAATGTGCCGCCATCCGATGAAGCCCCACGTTACACCATTGTCGATGTGGAAGTCGGAGTAAAAGACCGGAAAATACACGACATCGGAGCATTGCGGCACGACGGTGCTACCTTTCACAAAGCCTCGAAGAAGGAGTTGTTCGATTTCCTGCGTGGTACTGACTACATCTGCGGACACAACATCATCCACCACGATGCCCGATACCTGTTTGCCGACACCACCGACCGCCGTCCGCTGGTAGATACCCTCTACATGTCGCCCTTGCTGTTTCCCGAACGTCCTTACCACAAACTGGTGAAGGACGACAAACTGGTAAACGACCAGATGAACAACCCGGTGAACGACTGCCTGAAAGCCCAGAACCTGCTGCAGGACGAGATAGCGCAATGGAACCTGCAGCCGGAAGGAAAACGCCAGATCTATGCATCGCTGCTGAAAGGCCAAAAGGAGTTTGAGGGTTTTCTGCGTATGGTAGGAGTCCGACCGACGGAAAAGGACACGGCCGAAGCCATACGAAGCCTGTACGAAGGAAAAATCTGCGGACATGCCGACCTGAACACCCTCATAGAAAAGTATCCGTGCGAACTGGCATACGCCCTGGCACTGATCGACACCACCGACCATCGCTCCATCACTCCGCCGTGGGTGCTCTACCAGTATCCGCTGGTGGAACACGTCATCCGCCTGTTGCGGCATACCCGCTGCAACGAAGGCTGTACGTACTGCAACAGCCAGTTGGACATATTCCGCAATCTGAAAAACTTCTTCGGCTACGACCAGTTCCGCACCTACGAAGGCGAACCGCTACAGGAACAGGCTGCCGATGCGGCAGTCAAAGGCAAATCGTTGCTGGCCATCTTCCCTACCGGCGGAGGCAAGTCGCTCACCTTTCAGCTGCCTGCCCTGATGGAAGGCCGCACCGTGCATGGGCTGACGGTCGTCATCTCGCCGCTTCAATCGCTGATGAAGGACCAGGTGGACAACCTCGACGAACGGGGCATTACCGACGCCGTAACCATCAACGGCCTGCTGGACCCCATCACAAGGGCACTGTGCATCCAGCGGGTGCTGGAAGGTGAAGTGTCGCTGCTGTACATCGCCCCCGAAATGCTTCGGTCGAAGACCATCGAAAAGATTCTGCTGGCACGCCACGTCGTCAGGTTCGTGATAGACGAAGCCCACTGTTTCTCGTCGTGGGGACAGGATTTCAGGGTGGACTATCTGTACATCGGCAAGTTCATCCGCAACTATCAGGAAAAGAAAGGCTGCAAGACGGCCATCCCCGTGTCCTGCTTCACGGCTACAGCCAAGCAAAAGGTAGTGCAGGACATCTGCGACTACTTCAAGCAGACACTGGATTTGGACTTACAGCTGTTTGCCTCGACGGCATCGAGAAAGAATCTGCGCTACTCCGTGATACATGCCGACACGAACGAGGACAAATACTCCAAACTGAGAAGTCTGGTAGCCGAGAATCCGTGTCCGACCATCGTCTACGTATCGCGCACCAAGCGCACCCGCGAACTGGCAGTCAGGCTGACCCGCGACGGCTATCAGGCCCTGCCTTTCAACGGCAAGATGGATGCCGACGAGAAAGTAGCCAATCAGGACGCCTTCATGAACGACCAGGTACGCATCATTGTGGCGACTTCGGCTTTCGGCATGGGAGTGGATAAGAAAGACGTAGGTCTGGTGGTACATTACGACATCTCGGACTCGCTGGAGAACTACGTGCAGGAGGCAGGACGTGCCGGTCGCGACCCTCACCTCAATGCACGCTGCTACGTGCTGTATAGCGACAACGATCTGGACAAGCACTTCATTCTGCTGAACCAGACCAAACTGAGCATCAGCGAAATACAACAGGTATGGAAAGCGGTGAAAGACCTTACCCGCCAACGCATGAGGGTGTGCTGCTCGGCGTTGGAAATTGCCCGCAAGGCGGGATGGGACGACTCGGTATCGGACATCGAAACCCGGGTGCGGACGGCCCTGGCTGCTTTGGAACAGAGCGGATACTTGGTTAGAGGAAACAATGTGCCCCATGTTTACGCCACCGGCATCACGGTCAACAACATGGACGAAGCCCGACAGCGCATATCGGCTTCGGTACTGTTCGGCAGCAACGAAATAGAGAAAGCGGTCAGAATCATCAAATCGCTGATTTCGCAGAAACACATAGCCAAGGCACAGGATTCGGAAGCAGAATCGCGCATCGACTATCTGGCCGACATATTGGGGCTGAGCAAAGGCGAAGTGTTGTCAGCTGTAGAACGGATGCGGCAGGAAGGCATTCTGGCAGACAGCAAAGACATCTCGGCTTACCTGCTCGACGCCGGCAGTTCGGAACGAAGGTCAGGGCAGTTGCTCGAACGCTTTGCAAAGCTGGAAAGGTACATTCTGGACAACATACCCGACGCCACCTGGCGGATATCGTGCAAACAGCTGAACGACAATGCCATCAATGCAGGAATAGGCACATCCAGAGAGAAAGATATCCGAACCCTGCTTTATTTCCTCACCATCAAAGGTTATACCCGCAAGAAAGAAGACGCGGCACACAACCTGGAAATCAGTCTGCGGGTCGACAGGGAAGCATTGCTGAAGCGGTTCGAAAGGAGGTTGGAAATCAGCCGGTTCGCCATCGAATGGCTATACCGCCTGGCTGCCGAAGCCGGGAAAGAAGCTTCGGACGAACAGCAGGCCATCCAGTTCTCGGTGGTGGAACTGCTGAACAGCATCAAAGCCAACCCGCAGCCCCTCTTCAGCGGACTGGACGAACTGCAGTTAGAGGACGTAGAAGAAGCCTTGCTCTACCTGTCGAAAATCGGCGCGCTCAAGCTCGAAGGCGGCTTTCTGGTGCTCTACAACGCCATGGACATCAAAAGACTCAAAGACAACAAGTCGAGATACAAGCAGGACGACTACCGGATGCTGAACGAATTCTACAAGCAAAAAATACAGCAGGTACACATTGTAGGCGAATATGCCAACCTGATGGTGAAAGACTACAACGCCGCCTTGCAATACGTGCAGGACTATTTCCAGATGGACTACAAGAAGTTCATTGCCAAATACTTCAAAGGAGACAGAGTCGGCGAGATACAGCGCAACCTGACACCCGGCAAATACCGGCAACTGTTCGGCCAGTTGTCCCAGCGGCAGAGAGAAATCATCTCCGACCGAGACTCACGCTGCATCGTGGTGGCGGCAGGCCCCGGAAGCGGAAAGACACGGGTATTGGTTCATAAGCTGGCCTCGCTGCTGTTGCTCGAAGACGTCAAACACGAACAACTGCTGATGCTGACCTTCTCACGAGCAGCGGCAACGGAATTCAAGCAACGGCTGATGGAACTGATCGGCAACGCCGCCCACTTTGTCGAAATAAAGACCTTCCATTCCTATTGCTTCGACCTGTTGGGACGGATAGGCAATCTGGAGGAAGCTAAAAACGTAGTAGCCAAAGCTGCCGAAATAATAGAACAGGGTGAAGTGGAACCCAACCGAATCGGGAAAACGGTACTGGTGATAGACGAGGCACAGGACATGAGCGACGAAGAATATGCACTGGTGCGTGCCCTGATGGCCAATAACGAAGAAATGCGCGTCATTGCAGTGGGCGACGACGACCAGAACATCTACGAATTCCGCGGTTCGGACTCGGAATACATGTACCGCCTGACCAAGGAAAGCGGCAGTCGGTTTATCGAAATGACCGAGAACTACCGAAGCGCACGCCATCCGGTCCGTTTCGCCAACGAATTTGCCAAAGTCATCCGAAAAAGAATCAAAACTACCCCTATCCTCTCCATGCGAGAAGAAGACGGACGGGTGGAGGTGACACACCACTACTCGGCCTATATGTATCAGCCACTCGTCGAAGACCTGATCAGTCACCGTGGAAACGGTACCTCGTGTGTGCTGACCCAGACCAACGAAGAAGCCGTCATCCTGGTAGCCCTCTTGCGGAAACAGGGCATCAGCAGCAAACTGATACAGACGATGGACGGCTTCCGCTTCTGGAACATGGCCGAGATGAGATACTTCCTGAAGTACATCGACAAACAGGTAAAAACGCCCCTCATTCCCCAAGAGACGTGGGACGAAGCCAAGCGTGCCACCTTTGCGACATACGAAAGAAGCCAAAGCCTGACATACGTGAAGCGGTGCGTGGAACTGTTCGAACAGACCAACCAGGCAAAATACGTCAGCGATTTTAAGGAGTTTGTGTTTGAATCATCAGTCGAAGACTTTTGCGACGTGTCGGGTGCTGACGTTGTCGTATCGACCATCCACAAAGCAAAAGGACGTGAGTTTGACGACGTCTACATGCTGATAGCCGACAACTTCCAAAAAGACGACCGGCTGATGCGACGATATTATGTAGGCATGACCCGCGCCCGGAACCGGCTGTTTATCCACACCGACGGCGATTGCTTCAGCCAACTGCCTGCCGACCAGCACCTCACCGACTCACGCCAGTATAGCATGCCCGAAGAAATTGTGCTGCAACTCTCGCACAAAGACGTTTTTCTGGGATACTTCAAAGACCTCAAACGGGAAGTACTGGCACTGAGAAGCGGAGACAGCCTGAAGTACAAAGACTTTACGCTGTACGAAACATCAGGCAACAAGCCGGTAGCCCGATTGTCGACAAACATGCAAACAGTAATATCGGAATGGAACAAGAAAGGCTACGAAGTAAAGTCTGCCTCCGTCCGTTTCGTTGTGGCCTGGAAGCCCAAAGATGCCCCCAAAGAAGAACCGGAAACAGCTGTTCTGTTGCCCGAGCTGGTGTTGTCGCGAGGATGAACATTGTTTCGTTCTTCCTTATAAATAAGCATTGCGTAAAAATCTTCAGTCCACTGCATAAAATGTAGTAAACGAAATAAAATGAAACTATTGAATATCAAAACCTTAAAAAAGATTTTCTATAAAAGCAAAACAGTAAATACCGACGTCAGGTATTATAAATTCATCGTAAAAGGGAATGATAAAGGAGGAGTACTGTACGCTCCCGATAGCTGGCCCTACCCTATCGCAAGAGACGGACAGGAAGTGAAAAACTGGGAATCGCTCGTCGTAGAATTAAGAGATGGAAAATATCGCCCTTTCCACATGTGTATAGGTGGAGCCAACATGGTCAACCAAGCTCTGAAGGATTTATTACAGTCGTACGTCACCTCTGCCAACGACATAGAGTTTCTACCTGTCAAGGCCATCAGCAAGGAATATGGCAATCAGATATATTACATCATGCACTTCAAAAAGATATTCGACGTAATAGATCCCCAAAACACCCTCTATGTAGAAGGAACAGATACGATTCTTAAACTAAGACTCGACTATAATAAGGTGAAATCACTAAATGTCTTCAACTCTCAACCCGTCATTAACGACATTATCGTATCGGATGAAGTCCGCAAAAGTATCCAAAAGAACAAACTTGACTTTGGATTAGAATTCATGCCAATATTTTGTGGGAAATAAAGAAAGAACAAACTTAACAGAATAAAAACAGAAACGCGGCTGCCTCAAGTTTCCTTGAAACAGTCGCGTTTCTTATTGTATAATGTACTGCTTAGAGGTGTTATTTTACTTCCTCAAAATCAACAGCATCTCTGTATGAGCAACTTGCGCGAACGTGTTGCAAATATAGTGCAAACCCGAAAATTAGCATCCATAAGCAACCACAGCTCTTTACTGCAAAAATACAGATTTATTTGATAAATATCGTGATATAAACACATAATAATCAAATCGATGGGGTGATTTTAACATAATATCCGGTTTTATCCTTACCTTTGTATATAGAACTTGGGCTTTATCCCCAAACAACAAAAAGAAAACGATGCAAATTCATAACAATACATTAATAGCGGAATGCTCGTCTTACGATTTTAAGGAAATGCTGGAACGTAAGAAAGTGAAGTCATGGCTTAAATCCGTGTCGGCTTTTGCCAATACGGACGGTGGTAGCTTGTTCTATGGAGTAAACGATGACGGAGTGATTGTAGGTTTGGAGAATCCGCAAGCAGATGCTGACTTTATCAGTGAAATGATAAAGGCAAGACTTGACCCAGTACCAGAAGTACAACTTATCCCGATTGAACATGAAGGACGTACCTTGCTTGAAGTAAGAGTAAAGGCAGGAACGCTGACACCATATTATTATTATCAAGACGGAACACGTACAGCTTATACACGAGTAGGTAATGAAAGTGTGGAATGCAATTCGCAACAACTTCTTTCATTGGTATTAAAGGGTACGCACATGACTTGGGATTCGCTGCCTACACAAGTAGATGCCAACAAACATTCTTTCGTTATCCTTGCCAACACTTTCCGAGAGCAAACCCATCAGGAATGGAATGATAAGTATTTGGAATCATTCGGACTTGTCACATCTGACGGGAAACTGACCAATGCCGGATTGCTGTTTGTGGATAATTGCACTGTATTCCAATCACGTATTTTCTGCACCCGTTGGACAGGACTTTATAAAGACGATGCTATCAGTTCCGTGGAACATCGGGCAAATCTTGTATTGCTTTTGAAATATGGTATGGACTTCATCAAGAATTATACTATGAGCGGATGGGTGAAGATGCCGAACTATCGACTTAACCTTCCCGACTATTCCGATCGTGCAATCTTTGAAGGGTTGGTAAACCATCTTATCCATAGAGATTACACAGTAATGGGTGGTGAAGTACATATTGACATCTATGATGACCGAGTAGAATTGGTATCACCAGGAGCAATGCTTGATGGTACACAAATTCAAGACCGGGACATATACAAAGTGCCGTCCATGCGCCGTAATCCAGTTATTGCGGATATGTTTACTCAATTGGACTATATGGAGAAACGTGGTTCGGGCTTAAGGAAAATGCGGGAACTTACGGAGAAACTGCCTAATTTCCTTCCGGGCAAAGAACCACAATATCAAACGGAAGCAATTTCTTTCTATACCACATTCTATAATTTGAATTGGGGAGAGAACGGAAGGATACCTATAGAGGAAGTTGCCAACAGGGTAAATAGTAGCCTCGAAAAGTACTCTATCGATGAAGAATCTTCGGTGAAAACTTTCGGTGATTTACAGAAATCTTCGGTGAAAACCTTCGGTGATTTGCAAAATTCTTCGGTGAAACAAAAACGATTGGGACGGACAGCACAAAGCATTCTTGACCTTGTTATATCAGATGGCTCTATATCTCAAGATAAGATGGCGGAAAAAATAGGAGTCAGTAAACGAGCCATTGAAATGCAGATTGCAAATCTAAAAGCCAAAGGTTTGCTTGTCAGAGAGGGAGCAGATCATGGTGGCTATTGGCGTATTGTAATTAATCCTAAAGCAGAAGAATAGACCTATGGGAATATATCTTATACCACTTTGTGTTATAGTTGCCATTTTGGTAATCGCCTTTTTGTTTGCTTCTTTACAGCAAGTAAAACATAAAACTCGATATATAGTGCTTTATGTAATAGCCATAATCATGCTATTTGCCGTTATTCCTATCAATGAATATTTGACTAAGTTTACGCAAATTTCAAGTGAAAAATACCTGCTTATTTTAATATTCGATATTGCGGTGGGATATTTTTGTATGTACATTGCCGGTTTGCTGAAATTCAATCTTCTTAAACAAAAAAATCAAGCTTTAGAAAATGCCTTGACAGAAAAGCAACAAAAAAATGTAAATACTCTATTAAAGCATCAAAATGAAAAGCAAAAAACACTTCTCAAAGGAGAACTTGAATGGTTAACAGACAAAATCAAAGTATTTACTGAGGAAGAGCAGAAAGCTATTCTTGCCTGTGCCTGCGCATTTGCAGAACATGACTTGATAATCGCTCCAGCACAATTATAGATTATATTGTATATAAGTTGTAATTATAGATATATCTATCTATATTTTATAATTATAGACTATTTAATCTATAATTCTTGGTAGAATAAAAGAAAACTCATACATTTGTTATCAAATTAATGGACAATAATATGTTTGCAACAATTTCAGCGGATATAGTAGCATCCACTTCCTTGTCTGTGAATGAAACTATAGGATTAAAGCAAAGGATAGAATCATTATTTGGCTTGCTGAAAGTGAGTTATCCTGATTTTGAAGGTCGCCAAATAAAAGGGGACTATATAGAGT